>SKEG01000017.1_pt1 | contig 207937 bp, 168 predicted proteins | sample 4826631 | NCBI WGS metagenome assembly SKEG01 (sample SAMN11008815, study PRJNA524170) | human gut metagenome | biome: Human fecal sample; material: Feces; isolation source: fecal sample from pouch patient p26, p34, p50 | host: Homo sapiens | place: Israel: Tel-Aviv | collected 2016-11-02
AAAGAGGATTTTCTTCATCGGTTCTTTCCAGTAAAATCTTTTGTAAATATAAAATCCTTGGCTTTGTTTCCATAATTTTTATATACCTATCGCTCCATCAATAGTATCTGTCTACTTTTTCTTTTTAATCTTAGGTGCTGGCAATTCATCGTACATTGCATTAAATAGTCCTGTTAAAAATTTCTTATTATCCACATCTTCTACAAGCAGCATTTCCCTTGCCCCATCATACGGCAATTCATAAGTAGCTGTCGGCATATATGAAATTGCTGATTTTATCGGTTTTACAAGTAATCTGTCATCATAAATTCCGCCGACAATTTTACCACGATAATAAATAATATATTCGCCCATCATCGCACGGTAAGTAATCTCGTCCAATTCTGCCAACTGCTCTAATACAAATTCCAAATATTCTTTACTTGATGCCATTAGTTGTCCTCTGACCTAATTTCATTTTACTCAATTTATGCTTTCTTTATCGGGTGTCTTATTACCGTTTTGCATTTCTCCGGTGCAACTTTTCTTGGGTCTGATAAATAAATTTCGTGATGGCGTCGCTCATCAGTAAAATCATTTACATAACCGTTTTCTTCAAGATATTTATCCATCATTGCCACAGTTGCAGGTTCATCATCAAAAGCTCCTATATGCATTATCTGTACGCACAAACCTTCGTCAATACTCAAGAACTCTGCACCAGAGCAATCCATCTTTTTCTTTTTTGAAGCAGTTTCCACCGCCCAATCAAAATCTTTCTTTGTAATAAAATCAGGCAGACGAATAACAGAAATCCAGTTGAAAGCTGATTTATCAGTATAATCTATACTTTCAACATTGTCCTGCCACCAAAAGCCCTCAAGCGGCGGTACAACATATTCAAAAAATCCTTCTATTTTGTAATCCGTCTTATAGCTCATCTTGAGAGTATATGCAACAGCATACAAAACACCAATAGCAGTTTTATATTCTCCGCCTTCTTCATTAGGATTTCCTTTACCTCTTACCGCTATATAATTTGCCTTTGGAATTGTCACAATCTGCGGCTTATTCTTCGGCATATAGAACTCTTTATATTCTTTCTTAAAATCGAATGCCATTCGTCATTTCCTCCATAATCAGTTTATATGCTTCTTAAACTTGAATAAATCTATATGTCGATACTTGTCTGTTGAACTGCTAAAGTTGGTTCTAAAACATTTGATTTCATGAGCGTACTTCCTGCATACATTAAATAATGGACACCACTTGCAACTGCCATTTCCTCTGCTGCCGCTTTTTTGGCAAGTACAACTTCATCATCTATCTTATTATCTCCTTTTACCTCTATCAGTTGATATGAACCATCTTCCATAAGAGCGAGAAAATCAGGATAGTACTTTCTCAATCGCTTTGACTCAGGGTCATAATATTGCACTGACAAATCACCTTGATTGGAAGTAAACATACCTGTAAAATAAATTTCCTTAACCTTATTACTTGAAATATACTGTAAAAAGCATTCTTTCTCTGGTTTAGAGTCGAAACAATATGTATCTGCATGGAAACTCTTTGCTTCTTCCTTTGGTGTGAAATTATTATGTCCTTTGGTAATTACAAGCTCATCATTGGCTGAAAACTCATAGTATCCTGAATCTTTTGGTTCCCTAAGAAGAACCATATCAACATCTTCACTTTTCTGTGTACTCTTAACCTCATAAAGTGTATGAAAAATTTCAGGTATTATCACATCTTCCAAAATCTCATTATGACGATTAACTGCTGCAACAATATTACCTGAACCGTCCACGGACTCACGCAATATCTTAGCAATCGTAAGGCAAGAAATATTCATATACCGTGAAATTTCTGCCGTCAAAGAAAATTCGCTAAATCGCTCTTGCTCTTTCATAGAGTCAATATTCGTTTCCTTTTCAGATAATCCTAATCGCAAACTTCCTTTTTCATACATCTTAGCTTCATATTTTGACTCGTCCAATTCTGCCAAATGGAAATCAATAGGTACAGAATATTCCTTTTCGATGAGAGAATATTCGTGCCACAACCTTTTCATCTTAATACTTCTTGGCGGCGGTAAAACACGAACCTTATACACTTTTTTATTTGTATTTGGGGATTTACCAAAATCTGAAATCTCCATATTATAATTTTTGCGAAGTTCATCATCGAGCGTGTCGTAATTCTCTTTTGACAAGAAAATTGTAGCTTTTAACTGTTCCTTTGTAAGCTGTCTCAAGCAACGCATTGTAGCCTGTAAAACAAATACTTTTGATTTTGGACTTCTAAATAAAGCAATTCCAAGCAGTGAACGACAATTCCAACCTTCTCGCCCCTTTTCGACAAGGATAATAAATTGCTTTTTACTTCCCTCAGTACCAATAACATCAAGGTTGTTAAAATTCTTAATATCCTCATCTTTTGTGACAGAAGGGTCGCCTGTATTTACCAAAACAGTCGAAAGCGATATACCAAGTTCACTTAATACTTTTTCAACAGCAGGACGTACCACATCTGTTGCTTCTTTAACATTTGCTGCAAAAATAGCAAGCTTCGGTAATAATCCTTCATAAGTTTTACCACCATAGCGTTCCCAGAATTTAGTAATCGAAGTACGCAGAAACACCTCACTTTTAACATTTTCAAACCCAATCGGGTCTGCATCTTTCAAATATCCGTGAGCGATAGACTCATTCAACCCATAGGCATATACCACCTCCGGTAACACCTGTTTCTTAACATACGGTGTACCCGTGTAGTTATAGCAAGCAACAATAGAGGTACTTGCCGCAAGCATATTGATTGTATTACGAAGAGTTGTCTTATTTGCTCCACCAGAGCGAAGTTCTTTCTCCAAATCAGCTCCAAACAAATGATGTGCTTCATCGACATACACACCAAGCTGTGGCAGACGACAAAGTTTCTTAAAACGTTGATTATCAATCAGTGAAGCATCGTCCCACACATCAGAATCGTCATCATCATTTCCATAAATATCTGCAAGCAAAGAACCTGAGCCAAAAAGAATATCTGCCGGGGTATCTGCTTTGCGTTTTTTCTTTACAATGATTTTTTGATTATTAGAAATAACTATATTAAAGTCTGAGTCATCAATCGTATGAAGTGTTATACCTGTTCCTTCGAGAAAATGAAACTTTATATTTTGGTCTAATACACGAGCATACTCCGGCGGTACAACTTTTGTTTTATCAAAAGTCATAATTTCTCGAAGAGATTCCAAGACTGTCTTGTCTGGTGCAAACACCAATGCATTATGGCAAAATCTTTTATCCTTTGGGTATTTCTTTGCAAGTAGAAACTCATAGAAAATGCAAGTAGCCATAAGAATAGTCTTTCCAAGTCCCATAGTTAAAGCATAAATATAGTTAGGATAATCTTCCTTATACTTCTTCATCTGTTTGAACACAATTTCATTCTGCTCATCACCTATGTCCAAAAGAGTCCCCTGACCGCCTTTGTGAATAGTATAATACGATGCATCTGAAAATCTATTTTCTCTTTTTCTCCATTCATCAAACATTTGATACATATGAGCGTTGTCCATAAATTCCTTGATAAAAACATACATCTCCAAGGCTTCAAACTGTGGTTCTCGCAGGAACGCATCACTATTTTCGTTGCTATCATTATATGCAAGGAATTTTTTGGTTAAGTCATTGTATCTTGAACGTATTTTGCCTCTATTTTGGCTGTAATATTCCCATAGCTGTTCATAGAAAGCAAAATCCTGAACAAACGCTTTTGTATTTTTTGCCATAGGTTATTCAACCTCCATTTCCAATGACTCCGCTAACAGGTCTGTAATCTTAACTCGAATAGTTCCTGCATCTTCAGGAATATCATAAATACCTCTTACAATTTTTTTCTTGTCCGGCACATCGGTTACCGCTGGTTGCATAACCACTCCATCATAATTCCAATCAATCATTATTGATTCAACCAATTGTCGCCAATCTTCAACATATTCTTTTTGCAAAGAAAGTTTTTGCATGAGATTCATCGGATAAAATGACCTAATAACCAGTTTATTTCCCTCTTTGACAATCTCTGCCTCCGCTTCTCGTTTTAACTGTAAGTCTTTCTTATCTCTAAGAATATCTACAATTTCAATATTTAACTTGTATTCAGAAAGTTCTTGTTCCAAAGATGCCTTCAAATCTGGTTCATGTCCCATACAAACAATGGTTATCTTTTCTACGGGTTGCATTGGATTTTCTGCTTTTCTCTTTTCATATGTTTTGTATGGTAGATTTGCTTTCAATTCTTCCAAATCTGCCTTAGTTGCAATGCGATTTACCGGCATAATCTTAACCATTCGACCATCAAGTTCTCCGTCCCATACGTCACTCTGAGGAAACGGTTGTATCTCAAGAGCCTGAATAATCAAATCTCTTGCTTCAATTGGATTTCTAAAAAAGTCATAATTATTGACATTATAAACTTCAAAACCAGTGTACTTTTCTGCATTCATAATTTGCTGTTCTTCTTTTCCGGATTCCAAATCAATGACATCAGGTTTTATAATCTCTTGCATAGGCTCAGCTAATTTATCTTGTAATTGCAATAATCTTTTTGTTGTTACTTGCACTGCTCCTAGATTTATATCTGCACCAATAAATTTTCTGCCAAGTTTCATTGCTACAGCCTGAGTTGTACCACTTCCCATAAAGCAATCAAATACAATATCGCCAATATTACTAGATGCTCTTATTATACGTTCTATTAACTTTTCTGGTTTCTGTGTGGGATAACCTACCGGTTCAACTTTATCCGCTGGTTGTAACATTGGTATTCTCCACATATCATCTATTCTTTTTTCATATGACATCTTATACATTACATTGCCATTTTCATCTCTAGCATTTATTGCTTTCCCATCTACAAATTTCCTTACCAGCTGTTTTATTGGCTTCTCTCTTCTCTCATATTGAGTATTAAACACATAATTAGGCGTTTTGGAATAAACCAAAATTTTATCTGTAGTTCTGGGGAAACATGATGACTTGGGTGCCATTTTGTTATAATAATACCATGTTATTTCATTTATAAAATTGTCAGCTCCAAACAGCTCGTCCATTATACATTTTATATAATGTCCTTTGTGCCAATCACAATGTATATAAAGTACTCCTGTATCGCTTAACAACTCCTTCATAATAACTATTCTTTCATACATAAACTGAAGATATTCATCATTTGTCCAAATATCGCCATATTGTTTCTCTTCAAATGTTGAAATATCATTTGTGGCTTTTTTCCCTTTTAATTCCACTTTCATTTTATAATCGACACGACTATCAAAGGGTGGGTCAATGTATATCAACTGTACTTTACCACGATACTCTTTCAGCAAATGGCTCATAACCTGTAAGTTATCTCCCCAAAATATCTTATTTATCCAGCCATTGGTTTCCTCGCCATATCTTTCACGAAGTTGAGCAGGATAATACTGTGTAGATTCATAAGGACGCTTTCCCGTCCATCTAAGTTCCGGGTATCCCTTAATCGTCGGGCGTTTAGCAAATTCAAAAGTCATTTGTCCTTCCATTTTTTAAAATCCTCCATTATTCTTTGCTACCTTTTTTATTTCTGCGGCTCTAATCGGTATAAGTTGTCCTTCCATATACAAATCCCGCCCCAGTAAACTATGAAGTAGAATATATTTATCAGTTTCCAGCAAATTAGGATTTTCCCCCAGCAAAGCATTCACTCTTTCAATCATCATTGGTTCTGTAAGCTGTGCTAAAGTGGATTCAACATCAAGCTCTCCTGCATTACGAAGTTTCGTAAGACTGCTTAACAGCCCAATCCAATGATAAAGAAGTTTTCGCTTTTCTGCATCTACTTCTTCCTTTGTCATAGTTTCAGAGAATATCGACTGATTCTCAACTACCTTATATTCTGTCTCACATTTTATCTGGTCTATCTTAAGCTCTTTAGAAAATAAAACATCTTTTGCACCATTCCAAAGTGGGACTATATGCTTATGCCAAACATTAGGAATTACTTCATAGAAGAAAACATCGCCTACTCGGTCAATGGCATATTTAGAATATTCTACCATCTTATCTCGAACTAAATCTTTTATAGAAGAAGCATAACTTTCCTGCATCTCACTATCAGCCACATAATGCTTTAATTCCTTAAGTACCCTATGTGGTTTTCGATTCATCAATCGTCCATATTCATCTATAAAAGCCTCATTGTTTTTGTATTTTATGAAAAGTTCATCTGTTGGAATAATATATATAATATTACCTTTCGGAACTCTATGTTCTGCCATATACTCTACCTCTCGTTACTTATTACAGTAATATCGAAAATCGCAGTTCTTACAAGTTTTCGCATCATCGCAACGATGTTTAAAATCCTTCCTCAGGATTTTATGTACAGTGTCATCAAAAGCTGCAACTGTTCCTTCAATAGCAGTCCTTGTATAAGGATATGTTATCATCGGATTACCATTTTCTTCTCCTGTATAGTAGAGATGCATTTTGCTTACCTTCTGTCCGGTTCTCTGTTCAATAAGATAAGCATAGATTTGTAATTGTCTACGATAATGTTCTAATCTTTCTCGCATCTTAACCATATCTGGCTTTCGCTCAGATTTGAAATCAACTATTTCAACTGTACCATCAACGCCTTTGACAAGGTCAATCTTACCATCTATGATATAGTCCTCTTTAACAAGACTGACATCTACCTCAGCCTGCTGAACAGATGCCCATTTGCCGTCCATTCTCTCTGCATACCGTTCTACTTGACTGAGTGCTGCATTACGCTGTGGCTCAGCTAAATAAGTATGCTCCGACTTAACAAGCGAGTTATAATTTGACTCAAACCAAGTAGCAATATTATCGTTAGTGATTTTATCGACTTCTCCTCTGATAGCAGCTCTATGAATATCTTCAATGGTTTCATGAACCAAAGTACCGAACATCATAGCGTTCTGTCGAACAGGCATAAATTCAAGTTCCTTATAGAACTTATACTGTAAAGCACAAGTTTCATAAACTGTAATGTGAGAAGTAAACGAAAAGGAATTTTTCAAATTTACCTTCTTTACAGATTGAAAAGAAAATTCGCTTAAATCAAATTCGTCACTATTCACACTCTGAATTTCATCATAAATATCTCTAAAGTATTGGCTTGGAGTACGTTTATTTTCATCGCAGGTAAGTACGAGCAAATTCTGTGCCCTTGAAAAAGCCGTATAGTATAATCTCCAAAAATCAAAATACTTTGTTTGGTCATAAGGTTCAAATGCCGGTCTATGGAAATATTTTTCCTCGACTTCTGTCATAAGGTCTTTATATGTTTTTCTCGGTACATTACTTAAAGAATCCACCAATACAATTGGGAACTCCATTCCTTTAGATTGATGTATTGTAAGGAATGACACACAACCACTCGGTGCATACTCCGCCTCGTCCTCATACTCAGATATTCCACCGTCATAAAGTAGTTTTAAATAAAGATTAAAAAGTAGTTCTGTGTTTCTATCAATATATGAACCATTAAATACATCAACTCTATGCAGATACTCAAACTTACCGATTATCTGTGTAAGTAAAGCAAGATTTCTTGTAGGTCGAATATCAACAACACCTACACTCATATCTGTATCAAGAATATCGCTAAAAGGTCTAAACATAAACAACTTATAAAGCAATCCTGAATAAGCATAATCCGTCGTTCCAGTCAACCCTGCGTGTACTTTGCCGTGTTTTCTAATAAACTGTAATAGTTCTTTATTATCCGCCCTAGTAACATATTCATTAGCAGCAACAATGCATTCCCTATAATATCGGTAATGTTCTACCTGCAAAAAATCAAATTCTTGTTTTTCAAGTTTCATTACATATTTAGGAAACATAAGCATTAAACACCCCAATGCCAGTTTTATCTCATCACGTTTGAAAAACATATCTGAACGAGGAGAATAGACATTTATTCCATTTCTCTCCAAAAAATTTGCAAGTGCTGTTACTCGCTGATGCTTAACCGAGCTGAATAAAAAAGCCAGTTGGTTGTAATCCGTAAGCTTTCCTGATTCTTTTAACTCCTTAATAAAACCAAGTATTTTCTCATGCCACTCATCTTCATCATCTTTGCTAAATAATTTTACTACCGCAGGACTTTGTATATCGGACTTTACGTGTGGCTCAATTTTCTTTTGATAGCGATATATATCCCAAGAAAATTTGAATTTATGCCCCGATGTAGTTGATATCCATTCGTTATAAAAATCCACAATATCACTATTAGAACGATAATTTACTACCAGCGGAATAATCTTACATCCCTCATTTTCAAATTTGTGCGGAAATTCAAGTATATTACGGATAGTTGCACCCCTAAAACGATACAAACCTTGGTCATCATCTCCTACAACGCATATATTATGATGTTTAGCTCCAAGCAAAAACACTATCTGTTCCTGTATGTAGTTTGTATCCTGATATTCATCTATCATAAGATATTGAAGTTTATCTTGTAATTCTTCTAATATCTGTTTATTCTGCATAAGCAATTTGTAACATTCAGTCTGAATTGTTGAGAAATCAATCAAATTTCCTTCCTCAAGCATTTCTTGATAAACAGACAGCACTCTTCCAAGTGTTCTTATCCCAGGATTATCATCTGACTGCAATGCTTCAATATCAACCATTTCTTCAGACAAATGGTTGATATATGTGCAAATCTCATCAGACCGTTTCCAAGAACCTCCCTTTGAAAGAAGCTCATCAATTCCCTCTATATTCTTGAATTTATGAAAATTTCTAAACACAAGATACTTTTGGTCGAAAGTATCAAGTAAACGATAATTTCGTTTAAGTCTTGTAAACTCTAAATTCTCTTTTATAATCCTCAAACATAAAGAGTGAAATGTACCAATATACATTTCATTTACATTGACAGAAACATTCCTTTCTGCTAACTCATTTGTAATACGGGTTATAAGTTCTTTAGCTGCCTTTTCCGTAAAAGTAGCCATCATTATTTGTTCAGGTTTTATGCCACATTCTTGAATAAGATAAACCGCCCTCTTAACAAGTGTAAATGTTTTACCTGTACCGGGTCCTGCTGTGATAAGCACAAGACCGTCTGTAGCACTTATTGCTTCTTTTTGAGCTTCGTTTGCATTTCCATAATTAAACATATAAACAGCTCCTATTCCGTCCCAGTAAAATCCACTTTTCTTTATTCATCTAAAATAACTTCGCATATATCTCCGATGTCACAATGAAACACCTGACATATTTTCATCAGCACTTCAAGAGATACTGGCTCATTCTTATTTATCTTTGTTGCAGTATATGATGAAATATCCGCTGCCCGCATTAAATCTTGTCTTTTCATCTGATTATCAATCATAAGTTTTTGAAGTTTGTTATAACATATTCTCATCTGTAACACCCCTTCATCTTACAATTTTCTTTGTTACAGTTAATTATCTAACATTATATATTAAATTTTCAGGCATTTCAAGATTTCAGGCAGAAATGTAACTTTTCAGGCACTAAGGTGTCACTTTTTACTAACACCTAATACTACGTTTTGAGGATAAGAAAAAAGAGATGCCGAAGCACCTCAATTATACATTCTATTATTAACATTCAATGCAATCATCGCTATGACCTTTTCAATCGGCGGCTCTTTTCCGTCCGGTGCAACTGCTTTCCAAAAAGCTATTGCTTCCGGTTCAGCTCTTTTCATTGCTTCCCGAATGGCAAACTGCAATAGCTACAATCAACATTATCACACCGATAATCCTTGATATATTCTTTTTCATGTAATGCCATCCTTGTCAAGCTTGAATTTTCTACTCTTATCAATAACCCCAAGTCATCAGATTCCATTCTCCGCCTTCACTCCGTGCAAGCCACCATGACCAAGTGTATTCTTCGTTAGCCTCCCATGTACCGCCACCTTTTTTCAGCGAACAGAAACTGCTTTCAAATGCAATACATTGCGTAAAGGCTTCTTTATTATCATCCGTTCTTAAATCGTTCATCCATTCAATGTTATCTGCATTGTTGCATTCTTCATCTGTCATATAAGAAAGTCTATGCAATTCACAACCTTCAAACAAAGCGAACTGCTTTTTTATAATCTCAATGGCAGAGTCTATTTCTTCTTTTGAATAAATGGAAGATGCTCCATAATCAATTTCTACTTTTGATGTATCACCGTTCTTTCCGCATCCGGCAAAGAGAAGAACCAGCACAATGCAAAGCGTTACGGTTATAATCTTTTTCATAGTGAATACCTCTAACTTCCGATTTGCATTTCCATTCATTTTTAAAAATGGGCAACTCCGATTGGAATTGCCCACTCATTGCACTAATTATGCGATTTTTTCTTGCTTGCACCGATTTCTGCATCAATTGATATAAGTTTGATGCAAATCGCTGTTTTTTTAGTTTTTTATCAAATGAAGTACGTCCCGTCTATTCGGTAAAACGGTACATCTTTACATCATCTTAATACAGCTTTGCACCTGCCGGAATGTGGTCATCAACCATCAGAAGATGGAGCTTTTCTTCTCCTTCTTCTTCGTGAATAGCACTGAGGAGCATACCGCAAGAGTCAATGCCCATCATAGCTCTCGGTGGAAGATTTGTGATAGCGATAAGAGTTTTTCCAACCAGTTCTTCAGGCTCATAAAAGCTATGAATACCGCTTAAAATGGTTCTGTCTGTGCCTGTTCCGTCATCAAGCGTAAACTGTAACAGTTTCTTTGACTTCGGTACTGCAACACACTCTTTAACCTTTACTGCACGAAAATCTGACTTGCTGAATGTGTCAAAATCAACTGCTTCCTCAAACAAAGGCTCAATCTTTACCTTAGAAAAATCAATCTTTTCAGGCTCAGCTTTCACTTCTGCAGCTGCCGGAGCTGCTTCGGAAGTCTTGGAAGCTTTCTTATCAGCGTCCAGGGACTTCATTGTCGGGAACAGAAGTACGTCACGAATAGCCTGGCTGTCTGTCAGGAGCATAACGAGACGGTCGATTCCGTATCCGATACCACCTGTTGGCGGCATACCGATCTCCAGTGCATTCAGGAAGTCTTCATCTGTGTGGTTGGCTTCCTCATCACCTGCGTCTGCAAGAGCATCCTGTGCTTTGAAACGCTCTCTCTGATCGATCGGGTCGTTGAGCTCGGAATATGCGTTACACATTTCCCATGTATTGATAAAGAGCTCGAAACGCTCTACCTTGTTCGGATCGGAAGGTTTCTTCTTGGTCAGCGGAGAAATCTCGATCGGATGATCCATGATAAATGTCGGCTGAATCAGCTCTTTCTCACAGTACTCCTCGAAGAAGAGGTTGATGATATCACCCTTCTTATGGCGATCCTCATACTCGATATGATGCTCGTCAGCAAGCTTCTTGGCTGCCTCATCATCTGCTACTTCGTCAAAGTCGATTCCTGCATATTTCTTGATGGCATCGTTCATGGTCAGACGTGCGAAAGGCTTTCCAAGATCGATCTCGATACCATTGTAGGAAATCTTTGTGGAACCGCAGACCTTCTCTGCAAGGTAACGGAACATGGACTCTGTCAGCTCCATCATTCCCTCATAATCAGTATATGCCTGATAAAGCTCCATCAGAGTGAACTCCGGATTGTGACGGGTATCAACACCCTCGTTACGGAATACACGGCCGATCTCGTAAACTCTCTCAAGTCCGCCTACGATCAGTCTCTTAAGATAAAGCTCCAGGGAAATACGAAGCTTAACGTCTTCGTTCAGTGCGTTGTAATGTGTCTCAAATGGTCTTGCAGCTGCACCGCCTGCGTTGGAAACCAGCATTGGTGTCTCAACTTCCATGAAGTCACGTCCTGCAAGGAAGTTACGGATCTCCTTAAGGATCTGGGAACGTTTGATAAATACATTCTTGCTGTCCTGGTTCATGATAAGATCCACATATCTCTGACGATAACGGGTATCTGTATCTGTCAGTCCGTGGAATTTCTCAGGAAGGATCTGTAAGCTCTTGGAAAGAAGAGTCATCTTCTCTGCATGAATGGAGATCTCACCTGTTCTTGTTCTGAAAGCAAATCCCTCCAGACCAAAAATATCGCCAATATCAGATTTCTTGAAATCTGCATAGGAATCGGTTCCAATGGCATCTCTTGCCACATAAACCTGAATGTTACCCTGTAAATCCTGGATATTGCAGAAAGAAGCTTTTCCCATTACACGCTTGAACATCATACGTCCTGCGATTGATACATGGATCGGGCTTGCGTCCATGATGCTTCTTCTTTCTTCATAATCCTTCTTCTGAGCCTCTTTTGCCTGCTCTTCATCAAGACCTGTTACATCAAGCTCCTTGCGATCTTTGAGAAGCTCTGCCTCATGTGCTTCATAGAGATTCTTTACCTCAAGGGAATGATGTGTCTGATCAAATTTTGTGATCTGAAACGGGTCCCTGCCATTTGCCTGAAGGTCTGCCAGTTTGTCACGACGTACCTTAAGCAACTGGTTTACATCCTGCTTCTTCTGCTCTGCCACTTGTTGGCCTCCTTAATCTATCTGTCGTTCAAGCGGATCTGTGCGATCCGCTCCGTTGTCTGCTTTATACGTTTCTCTGGATCTCAAGAACCTTGTATTTCATGATTCCGGACGGCATCTCAACCTCAACGATATCGTTGGTGTGTGCACCGATCAGTGCTTTACCTACCGGAGATTCATTGGAGATCTTTCCCTCAAGGCTGTTAGCCTCTGTGGAACCTACGATCTTCAGCTCCATATCTTCCTCAAATTCATAATCATGAACCTTAACCTTGCAGCCTACGCTGATTCTGTCAAGATCGACTTCGTCCTCTACTACAACCTCAGCGTTCTTGAGGATCTTCTCGATCTCCTCGATACGTGCCTCGATATCTCTCTGCTCATCCTTTGCTGCATCGTACTCTGCGTTCTCAGAAAGGTCTCCCTGCTCTCTGGCCTCTTTGATCTTTCCTGCTACTTCTTTTCTCTTAACAACTTTCAGATCGTGCAGCTCGTCTTCCAGTTTTCTAAGTCCTGCGTATGTGAGTAAGTTCTTCTTTGCTTCTTCCATTTTGCCTTACTTCCTTTCAAAACCGTGCTGTTTTTTCTGAAAAAAATACAGCTTCGGATATTTCTGTTGCTACCATTCCCAAGAGCTCTTTTTTCTAAAAAAGGGCGTAAAAATCTCAGGATATTCACAATTCCTGTATTATACCGAAAAGCCCCAGTATTGTCAAGCATTCCACGTCGAAAAAGGGTCCCTGAAATATGCAAAAAAAGCCGCGCGAAATCTCAGATTTCAACACGGCTTTTCTGTATTATCCTGCCCGGTCTGATTCCTTATCTCTTCTCCGGAAAAAGATCTTTATAACGATTAGTCACCATCTGTGTCTGATACTCAAAATCCTGTTTATGCTGATTGACCAGTGTAGAAAGGATGATCCCGGAAAACCAGCAGATGATAGCTGTCAGGATCACAAACCCGCTGACGATCAGTGTCGGGATCTTTTCCACTGTCCCAACCTCCAGAAAATGTACCAGCACCGGAATAAAGAATACCATTCCCACCACAAACAGCACTGCTGCGATAAGGGAGAAGAACTCCAGCGGCTTGTAATTCTTGAACATTTTCACAATAGTCTTCAGGACCTTAAATCCATCTGCATAAGTATTCAGCTTGGACTCACTTCCCTCCGGCCTGTCACGATATTCAATGACTACATTCTCAACCTGCATGTTCTTATCGATGGCGTGGATCGTCATCTCTGTCTCGATCTCAAAATTCCTGGAAAGTACCGGGAATGTTTTTACAAAGCGGTAACTCATGGCACGGTAACCTGTCATGATATCCTTGATGTTGCTTTTGAAAAGACGGTTAATGGAACCTCTTACGATGCTGTTTCCAAAGTTGTGGAAAGGTCTCTTGTTCTCTGTAAAATATGTAGAAGAAAGGCGGTCACCAACTACCATGTCTGTGCCTTTCTCCAGAACCTTGCTGCACATTTCAGCTGCAAACTCTGCCGGATAAGTATCGTCGCCATCTACCATAAGATAACACTGCGCATCAATATCCCGAAACATACTGCGGATCACGTTTCCTTTTCCCTGCTGATACTCATAACGGACAACTGCCCCTTCTTTTCTGGCAATCTCGTCAGTTCCATCTGTAGAGTTATTATCATATACGTAGATCACAGCTTCCGGAAGTGCTTTTTTCATATCGCGGATAACCTTTGCTACCGTCTTGCTTTCGTTGTAGCAAGGAATTAAAACTGCTATTTTATCTGCCATTATTTTTCTCCTGTAAAACAAAAAACTTTCTGCGGATTCCCGCTAACTGACTGTAGCACGCGCCCCGTTCCTTGTCAATAGAACGTTTCGTTTTCTCCGACATACTTTTCTCTTTTATCGCTCCAGTACCATGTCTGTAAGCTTTTTCAATTCTTCATAGCTTGAAATATTATTAGATTCTCTCCGGATTCCCGCACTGTGCCGCATACCGGCTGTATACCAGGCTACATGCTTCCGCATTTCGCGGATCCCGATATACTCACCCTTTATCGCGATCTGATCTTCGGCATGGCGCAAGATCATCTCGCAGACTTCCTCTACGGTTGGTCTGGAAAGCTTTTCCCCGGTGTGGAAATAGTGGTTCAGCTCCCGGAAGATCCACGGGTTCCCACGTACTGCACGGCCGATCATCACCGCATCGCAGCCAGTTTCTTTAAACATGGCTTCTGCAGTTTCCGGTGAAACGATATCTCCGTTTCCTATCACCGGAATAGTCACCGCTTCCTTCACCCTGCGGATAGCATCCCAGTCCGCCTGACCGGAATAATACTGCTGTCTGGTCCTTCCATGAACTGCGATGGCTGCTGCACCGGCATCCTCCACCCGTTTTGCGATCTCCACCACATCCACCGGCGTATTTTCATCAAAGCCAATGCGGACCTTCACCGTTACCGGCTTGGAAACTGCTCCGGAAACACTGCGGACGATCTCTTCGATCAGCTGAGGATCCTTTAGAAGAGCTGAGCCCTCGCCATTATTTACCACCTTGGGAACCGGACATCCCATATTGATATCGAGAATGTCAAAGGGACGCTCCTCAATGCTTTTTGCCACCTCTGCCATAAGGTCCGGCTCGCTGCCGAAAAGCTGCATGGATACCGGATGCTCCCCGGGATTGATCTCCATCAGCGCCTCTGTGTTCTTATTATGAAAAGAGATTGCCTTGGCACTGACCATTTCCATACAGATCAGGCCTGCACCCTGCTCCTTGCAAAGTCTTCGAAATGCCAGATCCGTAACCCCTGCCATCGGTGCAAGCACAAAGGGGTTCGGTATCTCCACATTTCCGATCTTCCACTGCATCTTCATGGATCATTCCTCAACGGCATCTGCTTTTTTCTGCAGTTCCTCATCCGGGATATCTCCCAGGAAAAATACCTTGTAATACATTTCCAGAGATTCCAGAAGCTCTCTTTTGTCCCGCTGGAGTTCCTTGATCTTCAGTGCACTTCCGATCTCGTCAAAACGGGCATCTGCCTCCAGGGCCTCAGTCTTAAACTGCAGACTGCCATCCTCATCAAATTCCAGTGTCAGGATCCCGCCTACATCCTCTGTGAAAAGCACACACATGATCTGCAGCTCCTGCTTTACCGTCTCAGGAAGAGACGCAAAATCCTGGTTAAAATAATATTTCTGCTCATAAGAGCTTGCTCCGCAGAGCACAATGTTATCCTGATACATAAAATCTCCTTTATTTATAACTTGACACTCCCCACAGCTAAAGCAGGGAGATTCTTGTTTTTTCCACTACTGCAATAAAACATCAACGGAAAATTGCTGCCGGAAATTTTATCCGATCTGTGCTGCATGTTTTACACATAGCTGTATAAACCACGTACAGAAACCTCTCCGGAATTTACTTCCTCGACTGTACCGTCTGCACGCTCTACCAGAAGCTCTCCGCCGGCATTGATCCCTCTTGCGATCCCCTCATATGGATCATTCTGATCCAGTACACGTACCGGCTGGTTCAGATTGGCCAGCATTTTCTCATAATCCGGTTTCAGGCCGCTGAGATCCTCTGTCTGTACAAATCTCTCATAATTTTCCTCAAAATGCTTCATCACAAGTCCGACTACCTGTGCCCGGTCAAAGGGATGTCCGCTTTCCAGATACAGAGAGGTAGCCTTATCTGCCATTTCTTCCGGAAAGCTTTCCATGTTTACGTTAATCCCGACTCCGATAACTGCACAGCCGATCTTATCCTGCTTCATGGTCATTTCGGTTAAGATACCGCAGATCTTTTTGCGGGAAACAACTACATCGTTAGGCCATTTGATCCCTACCTCAAGACCGAGCTCTGCTACTGCCTGTGCAACTGAAAGTCCCATAACAAGTGTCAGCATCGGCGCCTTCTGCGGAGAAAATTCCGGGCAGATAAGGATACTCATAGTAATGGCACTGTCCGGCGGCGCACTCCATCGTCTTGTAAAACGTCCGCGTCCTGCGGACTGATATTCTGCCACAAACAACTCTCCGTGTCCTGCGCCTTCTTCCCTCCAGGCACGTTTTCCCCAGAGGTTGGTGGAATCTGTTTCTCTTGCAAAATGGACGGTTTTGCCCGCCCATTTTGTATGTGTTGCCTGTGAAATTATTTCTTCATTAAATAAATCTGACATTATTTCTCCGGCTCTCCTAATGTTGCAACGATCACAGCCTTAATGGTGTGCATACGGTTCTCAGCTTCGTCGAATACCTTGGACTGCGGAGACTCGAATACTTCGTCTGTAACCTCCATATCTGTAAGGTTGAAACGCTCGCCCATCTCTTTTCCGATCTTTGTCTTAAGATCATGGAATGCCGGCAGACAGTGAAGGAAGATTGCCTTTTCACCGGCGTTCTCCATTACATGTCTGGTAACCTTGTATGGTGTCAGGTCGTGGATACGCTCTGTCCATACTTCGTCAGGCTCGCCCATGGATACCCATACATCTGTGTAGATGATGTCCGCATCTTTTGTTCCTGCCTCCACATCCTCTGTGAGAGTGATGGTGGAACCTGCCTCTTCTGCCCACTGCTGACACTGTGCTACAAGCTCATCATTCGGGAAATATTTCTTATTGGTGCAGGCTACGAAATCAAGACCAAGCTTGGAGCATACAACCATCAGGGAGTTACCCATGTTGTAACGGGCATCGCCCATGTATACAAGCTTCAGGCCTTTCAGTTTGCCGAAATGTTCACGTACTGTCAGCATATCTGCAAGCATCTGTGTCGGATGATACTCGTTTGTCAGGCCATTCCATACCGGTACACCTGCATGCTTCGCAAGCTCCTCAACAATATCCTGACCGAAGCCACGGTACTCGATTCCCTCATACATTCTTCCGAGAACTCTTGCAGTATCTGCAATGCTCTCCTTCTTTCCGATCTGGGAGCCTGTGGGATCCAGATAGGTAGAACCCATTCCCAGATCATGAGCTGCCACTTCGAAGGAACAGCGTGTTCTTGTGCTTGTTTTTTCAAAGATCAGGGCAATATTCTTACCTCTGTAATACTCATGAAGCTCTCCTGCTTTTTTCTTTGCCTTCAGATCTGCTGCAAGGTCGATCATGTAAGTGATCTCTTCCGGTGTAAAATCTTTCAGTGTCAGGAAATTTCTTCCTTTAAGATTCATAATATGTCCTCCTCATGGCTGCAGATTTATTTCTGCTCTGCCGGTTTATCTGTCATGATTTCCTTCAGGGATGTTGCCAGCCCTGCGATGCCCTGTATCTCGGACGGAATGATGATCTTCGTTGCCTTGCCGTCAGCAACCTTTGTAAGAGCCTCCAGACTCTTCAGAGTAAGAACAGATTCATCTGCTCCTGCTTCCTTGATCATACGAAGTCCTTCTGCAGTTGCCTGCTGTACTTTAAGGACTGCCTGTGCCTGTCCTTCAGCCTCTTTGATCATACGCTCCTTCTGAGCCTCCGCATGAAGGATCGCCGCCTGCTTCTCAGCCTCCGCATCCAGGATAGCGGACTGTTTTTTACCCTCTGCAACAAGGATGGTGGAACGTTTCTCTCCTTCTGCTTTCAGAATGGCTTCTCGTCTCTCACGCTCAGCCTTCATCTGTTTCTCCATGGCATCCTGGATGGCTGCCGGAGGAATGATGTTCTTAAGCTCCACACGGTTAACCTTGATTCCCCATGGATCTGTAGCCACATCAAGGGAAGCACGCATCTTGGTATTGATAACCTCTCGGGATGTCAGTGTCTCATCCAGCTCCATATCACCGATGATGTTACGAAGTGTTGTAGCAGAAAGATTCTCGATAGCCATGATCGGATTCTCAACGCCATATGCGTAAAGCTTCGGATCTGTGATCTGGAAAAATACAACCGTATCGATCTGCATGGTTACATTATCTTTGGTAATTACCGGCTGCGGTGGAAAATCCACAACCTGTTCTTTCAGGTTTACTCTTCTTGCAACACGCTCAATGAACGGAACCTTGAAATGGATTCCTGTACTCCAGGTAGCCTTGTAAGCGCCAAGACGTTCCAGTACCACTGCATAGGCCTGCGGTACAATGCGGATACAGGATGCAAGTACCCACAGCACAAGAACGATGACTACAAGCAAAACAACAACTCCACCCATAATTTAGCCCTCCTTGCTAATTTCTTTTACGATCAGCTTCACTCCGCGGATCTCTTCGATTTCAACCACTGCACCTGTTGGAATTTCTTCCCCGTCATCTGCGGTCCGTGCAGTCCACTCGATGTCATTGATCCTCACCTGCCCGGTCTGGGCCAGGTTGTTGACCGGCTGTATCACTACGGCTCTTTTTCCCAGAAGGCTCTCTGCATTGGTCTTTTCCACGCCCTTGTTCATGTAGCGGACCGCCAGAGGTCTGGTAAAGATCAGAAGCACCACGGAAACTCCGAAAAATAAAAGGAGCTGTACAACAATTCCCCCACCAAGCCACGAGGCAATGCACGCCACAAGAGCACCGCCTGCAAACCAGACAGTGGTAAGTCCTACCGTGATTGCTTCAATTACCAGTAAAATTGCCAGTATTCCAAGCCAGGCCAAAGGTGTCATAAAACCCCCTCCTCTCTTATTCTCTTCTCTGTCTTGCAGCTTCGTACATCAGAATTCCTGATGCCATGGCAGCATTCAGCGATTCTACCTTTCCGCACATGGGAATGCGGATCAGACAGTCTGCTGCCTCCGTTGCCTGATCAGTCAGGCCCTTTCCCTCGTTTCCGATGAAAAATGCGGTACCACCCTTATAGGATTCCTGATCATAGGAATTCTCGCCCTTCAGATGAGCTGCAAAACTGCGGATTCCCTTTTCTTTCAGCTTCTTTTCTAATGATACCACATCTTCCACGTATAGAAAAGGCATTCTGTAAATGGAGCCCATGGTAGAACGGATCACCTTGGGATTTGTGATATCCACGCAGGTTTTTGTGAGGAAAACTCCGCTTACGCCGGCGCCCTCACCGGTCCTGAGAATGGTTCCCGCATTTCCCGGATCCTGAAGATCCTCCAGAACCATGACCAGAGGATTTTTTCCCGCCAGTACCTCCTCCTCGCTCCAGGAAGGCAGCTTCAGAACTGTCAGGATCCCCTGGGGAGTCTTGGTATCACACATCTGACGGAATACGGAATCCTTCACGATCTCGCAGGGATATTTTTCTGCCTGAGACATCAGCTCTCCATCCTGGGAAACGGTCTCGGAGACAAACACCTGGGAAACCCAGCTTTCCGGTGCTTCCAGAAACATTTTCCGGCCTTCTGCCACAAAAAGTCCCTGCTCTCTTCTGGCTTTTGCCTTCTGGTTCAGCTGCATGACATTTTTTATTTTTGCATTTGATACACTGGTTATCATACTTTTATTTCTCTCCTTCCGGCAATCCGTATTCGGTTAACGTAATTCCTCACGACTTGCATTCAGATCCTTGTTTTTTCCTATGGCGATTATGGAACAGTTGTCCGGAAGCGGTTCGGAAGGATCCAGATCTACCGTGACATTTTCACCCTGCTTGATGCCAATGATATTAATGTGAAAACGCTCCCGTACATTCAGATCTGCCAGATTTTTTCCAATCCAGGATACCGGCATGGAAAACTCCGCCATACTGAACTCCGCCGAAAGCTCAAACACATCCAGATACCCGCCGGACATAAGATTTCTGGCAACCCGCAGTCCCATAGACTGTTCCGGATAAATGATCTTATCTGCACCAATTTTGTCAAGTATACGTCCATGAAGAGAATTCATACTTTTTGCAACTACAAAGGGCACTCCCAGATCTTTGGCCTGCATGGTTGCGGAAATACTGGCTTCCAGATTTTCGGCAACTGCGATAATGGCTACATCCACATTCTGAACTCCCAGAGCCTTCAGGATTCCCGGTTCACGGACATCTGCTTTTACCGCATAGGTTACTTTTTCGGAAATCTCTTCGATATTTTCTTCTTTGTCATCAATGGCAAGGACATCACAGTCTGACTCTGCCAGCGTCACCGCCAGAGTCATTCCAAACTGTCCAAGCCCGATCACGGCAAAAGATTTATTTTTCATTCTATTCTCCTGTTTAACCGATCATGATATCTTCTTCACCGAGATGCGTGGTGCTTCCCGGCCTGTTGCGTACACGCATCACAACTGCTGTTCCAAGTGTCAGCGGTCCGATACGTCCCAGATACATGGTAAGGATCACGATCCACTTGCCTGCCACATTCAGCTGAGGTGTCAGTCCTCTGGAAAGTCCTACTGTAGCCCCCGCAGAAGTGATCTCATATAAAACATCTGCCAGATCCACTCCCGGCATTACTGCGGACAAAAGCACCGTCATGGTAAAAAGGATCAACACACTGGTTCCTGCAACAACCATGGCAGAACGGAGATAGCTCTCACGGATCCTGCGGCCGTATACCTCTACATCCTTTTTTCCCTGAAGATATGCTGCAATAGAAAGGATCAGAACCGCAATGGTAGTAGTCTTCACACCACCGGCAGTGCCCATGGGTGATCCTCCGATAAACATCCACAGTAGGGAAATGATCACGGTAGGTGTGGACAAAAGCGACTGATCCATGGTATAAAATCCCGCCGTACGTGTTGTCACTGACTGGAAAAAGGATGCCATGAGCTTTGTTCCCAGTGGTGCCCCCTTCAGCGTGGAAGGGTTTCCGGATTCAAAGATAAATACCAGAAATGCTCCTGAAAATACCAGGATCCCGGTCATCGTAAGGACCAGCTTGCTCTGAAGCCGCAGTACACGAAAAACTCTGGATGGGGAGAGCTCTTTTCTCAGAACCTTGCGGAATTTATCCCACAGATCCCACCAGACGATAAATCCAAGACCTGACACAATGATCAGGCCAATCGTAGTGATATTGACCAGCGGATTGCTCACATATACCGAAAGGCTTGTTTCCCCGAAAAGATCGATTCCAGCGTTGCAGAATGCAGATACCGCCAGAAATATGGCATGCACCAGACCTTTTTTTATTCCAAATTCCGGTACAAAGCAAAACGCATACAGGACCGCACCGATTCCTTCTGCAAGAAACACGCATTTCACCACACTGCGGACTACAACCACGACTCCACCCATTTCATCCAGGTTATAGGATTCCTTGATGATCCGCCGGTTTTTCAGGGAAATTTTCCTCCGGAGGCTGATGAATATCATATTCGCCAGTGCGATCAGTCCGATCCCGCCGATCTGTATCAGGCACAGGATAACCGCTTTTCCAATGGGGCTCCACTGGACTGCCATAACAACTGTGGAAAGTCCTGTCACACATACGCTGGTCGCCGCTGTAAAAACAGCATCCGGGAAGGTAACAGCCTGCCCGGGTGCACTGCAGAACGGCATCCACAAAATAAGTCCACCTACAAAAATCACCCCCGCAAAGCCGAGGGCAATTATTTGTGACGTATTCAGTTTATGCAATCCGTCTGAAACTTTTTTTAAGTTCATAAATATCTTTATTTTCTGTAATTATGAGAAAGAGAATTGCAGACCTCCCACATGTAGGAATCTACATTCTTCTGCATTGCAAGAGCCTCATTGATGTCGAAATCAACAAACTCACCATGACGGTATCCAACCACACGGCTGCGTTTTCCGGCAACAAGAAGATCTACTGCAAGAGCACCCATCATGGACGCATATACACGGTCCTTACATGTAGGGCTTCCACCACGCTGCATGTGACCAAGGATCGTTGCACGTGTCTCGATACCTGTTGCAGCCTCGATACGCTTCGCCATAGCCTCTGAATGGCCGATACCCTCAGCATTTACGATGATATGGTGTTTCTTGCCTTTCTTACGGCTCTCTACGATATTGTCAATAAGCTTCTGCTCATCGTAATCATATTTCTCCGGGATCAGGATATCCTCAGCACCGTTTGCGATACCGCACCATACTGCAAGGTATCCGGCGTTACGTCCCATAACCTCGATGATACTGCATCTCTCATGGGATGTGGATGTATCACGTACCTTGTCAATAGCTTCCATAGCTGTATTTACAGCAGTATCGAAACCGATGGTGTATTCGGTACATGCGATATCAAGGTCAATAGTTCCCGGCAGGCCAATGGTATTGATTCCAAGGTTCGCAAGCTTCTGAGCACCTGCGAAGGATCCGTCTCCACCGATAACAACAAGGCCGTCGATTCCATGCTTTCTGCAGATCTCTGCAGCCTGCTGCTGTCCTTCCTCTGTTCTCATCTCTGCACATCTGGCAGTATAAAGAATTGTTCCGCCTCGCTCAATCGTATCGGAAACGTCCTTTGCTGTCATATCTCTGATCTCTTCATTTAAGAGACCGCTGTATCCTTTATAGATTCCCTTTACGTTCAGTCCGCTGCTTAATCCTCTTCTGACAACAGCACGGATTGCAGCATTCATTCCAGGTGCGTCACCGCCACTGGTCAAAACGCCGATCGTTTTGATTTTGTTCTCTGCCATATTGTTATCCTCCATCTTATGAAACAACCTATTGTAATACACATATTCGGGTATAGTTTATAGCATTTTTATAAGTTTTTCAATACTCTCTCCACAATTTTAACATTGGAACTTCCATATTTTTTACACATGCGCTCCAGCCAGGAATCCTCGATATGGACCTGATAAGCAGGGGGAAGCTTCTTCATTGCCTTGACATCTTTGAGATAAATAACCACCGTGCTGTTTCCTCTGGATTCCATCAGATCATCTACCAGACCGGTCTCGGCTTTTGCGTACTCTTCCCGGCTTTCAAACTGGAGCCACAGTTCTCTTGGCATATCATCAAAAAGACGGACCTTTTCCAGGATCAGCTTGCTGGCTTTGTCGTCTTCTGCGGATACTCTTCCCTGAATAAAGAGCCGGGCATCTTCATTCAGGAACATCTGGCATTTTTCGTAATCACGTGGAAATACCACAACCTCCACGGTGCCTACCAGATCTTCCACTGTAAGGAACGCCATTACCTTATTATTCTTTGTATATTTTATGTTTTTATCCGTGATCATTCCACCCACGATCACTTTCTGATTATCGTAAACCTCCGGTATCCCTGTTTCATCATCCGGCTGAAAATCAGAAGTTTTTGCAGAGATCATTTTTTCCATCATATTCCGGTAACGCTCCAGCGGATGACCGCTGAGATAGATGCCGAGAACTTCCTTCTCAAAGGTCAGTATCGTCTCCTTCGGATATTCTGCTGCCTGCGGCATACGGATCTCAAATTCCTTTTTATCTTCTTCAGGCGCAATATCAAAAAGACTCAGCTGTCCCGCCATGGTATGCTTCTTATCCTGGTTGATACTGTCTATGATCTGCGTATAAACCGTCATTTTCTGATTCCGGTTTCCCTCCAGGCAGTCCAGCGCTCCGGCCTTGATCAGATTTTCCACAACTCTCTTGTTGATCTGGTCGATATTTCGCTCAATAAATGTTTTCAGGGAGGTATATTCTCCGTGCTCCTCACGCTCCCGCACAATCCCCTCGATTACCGGACGGCCGATACTCTTGATGGCAGAAAGTGCATAACGAATGGAACCATTGTCAACAGAAAAGCCATAAACACCATGATTGATATCCGGCGGAAGGATCCGGATCCCCATCTGGCGGCATACAGAAATATACTCGGCAACCTTGTTCGGCATTTCCACAACGGATGTCATCAGTGCAGCCATAAATTCTACCGGATAGTAATATTTGAGATATGCCGTCTGGTAGGAAACCACTGCATAAGCGGCAGCGTGAGACTTATTGAAGGCATACTTTGCAAAATCTGTCATCTCATCGTAGATCTTGTTTGCGATCTCCTCGGAAATACCGTTGGCGATACATCCCGGTACTCCCTCTTCCACGTTTCCGTAAACGAAATTCTGGCGTTCTTTTGCCATAACAGAAGCTTTTTTCTTGGACATGGCACGGCGCACCAGGTCACTTCGTCCAAGGGTGTAGCCTGCAAGCTCACGGACGATCTGCATAACCTGCTCCTGGTATACGATACAGCCATAGGTTGGCTTCAGGATCGGCTCCATCTGCAGACAGTCATAACGGATGGTATCCGGACGGTTTTTTCCACGGATGTACTGCGGAATGAAATCCATGGGACCCGGACGATAAAGCGAAATTCCCGCGATCACGTCCTCAAGGCTCTGAGGCTTCAGCTCCTTCATGAAGCTTTTCATTCCGGCACTCTCCAGCTGGAACACACCGTCAGTACGTCCTGTTCCGAGAGAATCCAGTACCTTTTTGTCGTTGTAGTCGATCTTTTGCATATCCAGAAGCATACCGGTACTTTTTTCCACCATTTTCACAGCATTCTGGATAACCGTCAGGGTACGGAGACCCAGGAAATCCATTTTCAGAAGTCCCAGCTCTTCCAGTGTTGTCATGGTAAACTGCGTGACAATGGAACCATCCTGTGCTCTGGAAAGGGGTACGTATTCCGATACATCCTTCTGGCTGATCACAACACCTGCCGCATGCATGGAGGTATGCCTCGGAAGCCCCTCCAGACGTTTTGCCAGATCGATCAGGCGGTGGATATCGTCCTGTTCCTCGTAAGCCTTGCGAAACTCCGGATTCATTCCCAGTGCCTTGTCAATGGTGATATTCAGCTCCTGTGGGATCATCTTGGCGATGGTGTCCACCTGGGCATAAGGCATATCCAGAACACGGCCTACATCACGAATGACACCGCGGGCTGCCAGTGTACCGAAGGTAACGATCTGAACCACGCAGTCATCACCATATTTTCTTCTTACATAATCAATAACCTCCTGTCTCCGTTCGAAGCAAAAATCCACATCGATATCCGGCATGGATACTCGCTCCGGATTCAGGAAACGTTCAAAGAGCAGATCATACCGGATCGGGTCCAGCTGGGTGATCCCAAGTGTATAGGCAACCAGGCTTCCTGCGGCAGAGCCTCGTCCCGGACCGACCATGATATCGTTGTCCCTGGCATATTTGATAAAATCCCATACAATGAGAAAGTAATCTACATATCCCATGTTTTTGATCGTAGACAGCTCATAATCCAAGCGCTTTTTCAGCTCCTCTGTTACCGGATGATAACGCTGCTCAAGTCCCTCATGGCAAAGCTTGTTCAGATATTCCCAGGAGGTAAATCCGTCCGGCACATCATATTTCGGCAGCTTGGTCACACCAAATTCAATCTCCACATGACATCTCTCCGCGATCCTGTGCGTATTTTCCAGCGCTTCCAGCGCATATGGAAAAAGCCTCGCCATCTCCTCCGGCGATTTCACATAATACTGGCCACCCTCATAGCGCATTCTGTTCTCATCGCTGAGCTTTTTCTGAGTCTGCAGACAAAGAAGAACATCATGTGGTTCCGCATCCTCTGCCATAGTGTAATGCACATCATTGGTGGCAACCAAATCGATCCCCGTCTCTCTGTGCATACGGAGAAGCTGCTGGTTTACGGTCTGCTGCTCCGGGATCCCATGGTCCTGAAGCTCCAGAAAGAAATTTCCTTTTCCGAAAATATCCTGGTAACGTAATGCCGCGATCTTGGCATCCTCATACATTCCACGTGCAAGATATCTGGCGACCTCTCCTGCCAGGCAGGCGCTTAAGGCAATGATCCCCTCGTGATATTTTTCCAGAAGCTCCAGATCCACTCGTGGCTTGTAATAAAATCCTTCCACAAATGCCTTGGATACAATTTTCATCAGGTTGCTGTATCCCTGATTATTCTCAGCCAGCAGGACCAGATGATAATAGCGGTCATCCCCACTTCCCACTTCTCTGTCAAAACGGGAGCCCGGAGCCACATAAACCTCGCATCCGAGGATCGGATTGATCCCGGCTTCTCTTGCAGCCCTGTAAAAATCGATCACACCATACATAACGCCATGATCGGTGATCGCCGCACTGTCCATACCCAGTTCTTTTACTCTGGCTACATACTCTTTGATCTTATTGGAGCCATCCAGAAGGCTGTATTCTGTATGGACATGTAAATGTGTAAACTCCAAATTTATTCTCCTTATCGTAAAAAACAGGGCTCCGGATCCTCCCCGCTCTGCACTTTTCTCTGAACGTGCCGGAGCGTGTCTGATCCGGAGCCGGTCAACACCTTGTTATTTTTTAATGTAGATCCTCTTGTCACGGATCTCTACTTTTCCTTCCTTCATCAGATGACCGACTGCACGCTTGAATGCGTTCTTGCTGAGGCCAAACTCTCTCTTGATGACTTCCGGTGAGGCATGATCATCAAATGGCAGTACCCCTGCAAATTCCTCGATCACGCTGAATACGCTCTCTGCATCCTCATTGATCTGGATGTAAGCCTTCTGGCGGTCACTGACGTTCATCTTGCCATCCTCCTTCACCTCTGTGACACGAAGATCAAGAATGGCTCCCGGTCTGTACTTGCCTGTTGCCTCCCGTGCCGGGATCAGAGCGGAATATTTATCATCTACCGCAACAAAAACGCCGAAATTCCCACTGATCTCATAGACACGGCCCTTTACCGCATCTCCCGGTACATAGGGAGTTCTGGTGGAAAGATAATGATACACCTTCATGGTTGCACAGAGTCTGCTGCTCTTATCTACATAAAGAGCTACCAGACACTCCTCGCCCTCACGGACCCGGTTGGTCTGCTCATGATACGGAAGAAGAAGATCCTTCTCCAGTCCCCAGTCAAGAAAAGCACCGATCCTGGTGACCTGTTTTACCTTAAGGACTGCGGTCTGTCCCACCTGAAGCATGGGCTCACGGGTGGTTGCGATCAGTCTGTCCTGGGAATCCTTATAGATGAATACTTCGATCTCATCACCTGCTTTGGTTCCTTCCGGTACCTGTTTAGACGGAAGAAGCACCCGCTCATTCTGAGGTGCGTTTCGGTCCTCTCCAAGATATATTCCGAAATCCACGGTTTTTACAACCAGTAATTTCTGTTTTTTACCTAATTCTATCATTCTTACTCCTGTTCCTTAAAACTATATATGATCATTTACTATTTGCTGTCTGTCCTGCATTATAACATAAGAGAATTATTATAGAAAGCACAAAAAAGGCAGCTTCGGAAATTTCTTTCCGTCACTGCCTTTTATTCGCCATTCATGGGGGATCTGCCCCCACATTGGGTCAGTCTGTTATTCTGTAGGCTTCTCAACCGGCATCGGGTTCATCATCTTGATGACAAAAAGTACGATCAGCATCAGCACGATTCCCACCGGAAGGGCGATCCATGCTGTTTTTACAAAGCCTGCAACAATATAAGTTACAAAGGATACTGCCGCAGCCAGGATCGCATACGGAAGCTGTGTGGAAACGTGAGTCACATGATCACACTGTGCTCCTGCGGAAGCCATGATCGTTGTATCGGAGATCGGTGAACAGTGGTCTCCGCAAACTGCACCTGCCATGCAGGCAGACATGGAAATGATCATCATCTCAGGACTGGATTTCTCAAATACCGCAACAACGATCGGGATCAGGATACCAAAGGTTCCCCAGGAAGTACCTGTAGCAAATGCAAGTCCGCATCCAACCAGGAAAATAATGGCCGGAAGGATAACTTCAATGCCACCGGCAACGGAGCGCATTGCTTCTTCTACGAATACCGCTGCACCAAGTGAGTCTGTCATAGCCTTCAGTGTCCATGCAAAGGTCAGGATCATGATCGCCGGTACCATAGCCTTGAATCCTTCCGGGATGCATCCCATACAGTCTCTGAAATTGACCACACGGCGGATCATATAGAAAATAATGGCAAACACCAGACCAAAAGCACTTCCCATTGCAAGGCCTGTAGAGGCATCACTCTGTGAAAATGCGGTAACAAAATCTGTTCCGCTGAAAAATCCTCCTGTATAGATCATACTGATGACACAGCAGATAACAAGCATAACGATCGGGATCACAAGATCGATCACCTTTCCTCTCGGATTCGGTGTCTCATCATCCGTTGCATTCTCATACGGTCTTGCAGATGTTGTATAAAGATCTCCGTTCAGAGCATTGATCTCATGTGTTCTCATGGCACCAAACTCGGTTTTCATCAGTACCATGCCAACCATCATTACAATAGTAAGGATCGCGTAAAAGTTATACGGGATGGTTCTTACAAAAATCGCAAGTCCATCCTGTCCCTCTACGAATCCGCTGACTGCTGCTGCCCAGGATGAGATCGGTGCGATGATACATACCGGAGCAGCTGTTGCATCGATCAGGTATGCAAATTTCGCTCTGGATACGTGATGTCTGTCAGTTACCGGACGCATAACGCTTCCTACTGTCAGACAGTTAAAATAATCGTCAATGAAGATCAGGATTCCAAGGATGATCGCTGCAAGCTCTGCACCTACACGTGTGTGGATCTTTTTGCTGGCCCATCGTCCGAATGCGGCAGAGCCGCCGGCCTTGTTCATCATACATACCACAGATCCCAGGATTACCAGGAAGATCAGGATACCTACGTTATAGCTGTCAGAAAGAACCTTGATGATTCCTCCCTCAAAAATCTGTGTTACCGTTCCTTCAAATTTAAATCCAGAATAGATCAGTGCTCCTACTACAATTCCCACAAACAGAGAACTGTATACTTCTTTTGTGATCAGTGCAAGGACGATCGCAACAAGAGGTGGAAGCAGTGCCCAGATCGTTGCATACAGAGCAGGCTGGTAAGTCTCCTCCGCATCCGCAGCCAGCACAGTCAGGGGACTTGCCAGTGCGCCCATGAATACCATTGCCATAACAGACAATGCTGTTCCTGCTTTTTTACTCATTTTTCTCCTCCCTTTTCGGGGACAAAAAAACGGAGGCTGTCTCTTCTTAAGAACACCTCCGGTTAAATAATCCTTATTTAACTAATAGCCTGTCAGAAAATCTCCATTCAGCATATTAAATGCAGATCTCCCGAAGTGCTACCGATAGCGCTCCACATCCGTGACAGTACAACGCATATTCTGCGTTATCCCAGCACCCTGTCATCTGGCCTTCCAGAGCACTTCGGCAGATTTTCCTTTCTTTATGAACAGCCTGCCAGGGCCTTGCATCCATAAATACTGATAAAATCCGCGCCTCTATCTTCTTATCCGTGACCGTTTGCCCTCCGCAGGACTTCCCGGCCATCTTTTTTTCTTTATACTGTAGCAGTTTCCGACATAAATATCAAGTAGTTTACACAGATTCCTGCCATTCAGACCAATATTGTTACTTTTCACTCCGTTTTCAGTAACACGCTTCGCAGAATATTACCAGCGAACTGTAATCCAATATTGCCTTATTTACTGCTCATTCAGCAGCCACTTCACATCCACTCCCAGCACCTTTGCAAACACCCGCAGTTCATAATCTGCTACAAAACGTTCTCCTCCTTCGATCCGGCTGATACTGTCACGCTCCAGCATCACTCCTTCCACCTGCATTTTTGCTGCCAGCGCAGATTGCGACATCCGTTTCATATTCCTCATCTGGCGTATTTTTTCTCCGGAAACGTTCTTTTTTCCCTGATAAGTGTATATTTTCATCCTGCCACCTATTTTAATAAATGTGTTAATGTTCTGCATTTTTCTTGACATTAGCATATATTTCGGCGGCACCTGTGTTAAAGGTCAGCAAATCTGACATTTTCTGCATTTTTCGACAAAAAATGCCGCGGTACTGTTCCGCGGCATTTCCACTCAGGCGGATATTGACGATCCACCATCGGGTCAAACTGTTTTTTCTTCTGATCAGTCTTCCTGTCCTACCTGACCATAATATGCATTTGCACCATGTTTTCTGTAGTAATGCTTATCCTGAAGCTCCTGCGGTGCCGGTTTTACATCCGGATTGATCAGCTCGCAGCGAGATGCCATCTTGGCAACCTCCTCAAGAACAACTGCGTTATGAACTGCCTCATGAGCATCCTTACCCCAGGTAAAAGGTCCGTGGTTCTTACACAGCACAGCCGGTACTGCTTCATAATCTTTGTTTTTGAAATAATCAGCAATAAGAACTCCCGTGTTCTTCTCATATGCCTCTTCGATCTCTCTTTTGGTCAGATTACGCACACATGGTACTTCTCCGTAAATGTAATCTGCATGTGTGGTTCCATAACACGGAATCGATCTGCCTGCCTGCGCCCAGCTTGTTGCCCAGGATGAGTGGGTATGTACGATACCGCCGATATTCGGAAACGCTCTGTAAAGAACTGCATGTGTCGGTGTATCAGAGGATGGATTGTATCTTCCTTCTACTTTATTTCCATCAAGATCTACCACTACCATGTCTTCCGGTGTCAGCTTGTCATAATCCACACCACTTGGCTTAATCACAAAAAGTCCCTGCTCCCTGTCGATCCCGCTGACATTTCCCCATGTAAAGGTAACAAGACCATATTTGGGCAGATCCATATTTGCTCTGTAAACTTCTTCTTTTAATTTTTCAAGCATAGCGCGCCCTCCTTTTACGGTATAGTTGTTTCAAAAACGATGTACTAATCTCTACCGCCTGTATTTATTTTGTAAACTCAACTACTGCGTAAGGTTCTTTATCCTCCGCGTTGAGAACTACAGCTTCTTTATTTTCTGTCATATATACTTCCGGAATGATAACATTATCCAGTACTGCCTGACGTTTATATTCAACACGAAGCTGACCAACTTTAAAATCCTCAGGCAGATGATCCGCTGCCATCCGGATATACTGACAGTTGTTCACATGATGATTGGTGTCCAGATGATGCTTCTGTACGGAAAAAGCATTCTGCACTTCCCGTTCCTTCGGAAGCGCGATCTTTCTTGGTGCATAATCCATCTCTATTTTTTCGCCCAGATCATAGGGATCTGTATCTGCCGGTGTTAGCTTTTCCGGAAGACCGGTTTCTGTATTGATAAAGGACCAGTAGGAATTGGCCCATGCCAGCTTCTCACCATCCATTGTCTCAAGAATAAAATTACGCATTCCGATAAATCCACGGAATCCATAAGGAATTGTTGTTACTTTTATATTTTCACCAAGCTTTGGATACCGCTTCATGATCACCTGCCATGCAGAAAGTACCCAGGCTCTTTTCTGTTCCTTTAATACTTCCATACCGACTCCTGTCTGCTCGGATTCAAAGGTACAGCAATCCTGAAAATAATCCAGAACTCCCGGCAGCGTCAGACAGCCATCTTCTCCGATCTCACTGAATCTTACTCGACTCTCAAAACTGTAACTCATTCATGCCTCCTGTCATACTGTCTATACTTTATTGTAACACTTGGCAGGAAGAAACGCACTTGTTTTTTTTTGGGGGCGAAGCGGATTGCGAATATCTTCTTATTTTTGAGTACAAAAAAAGTACCTCGCAACTGAGGTACTTAAGAAGCAGGGCTACAAGGATTCGAACCTTGAACTGACGGAGTCAGAGTCCGTTGCCTTACCGTTTGGCGATAGCCCTATGTGTTTTGTTTTTCGCTTGCCTTATCGCTTGCGACGGATGTTATTATATAACAGCTTTTTTGAAATTGCAACCCCTTTTTTTAATTTTTTTTATTTTTTTTCAAAATTTCTTAAACTGCTGTTAAAACTCCTTATTATATGCGGGTTTACGCAGTAAAAAAAATTTTACAATCCACTCCTTTGTGTTATAATAAGCCGTATAATAAAAAGAACGGAAACAACCGTGTATTTCCCTCCGGTCACAATATCCGGAGGCATCCAAAGGAGAACGCTATGCGAGCAAATAACCTTACTCTGCTCACGGACCTCTATGAGCTTACCATGATGCAGGGATATTTCAAAAACCCTACCAACCAGACCGTTGTCTTTGACATGTTCTACCGCAACAATCCGTGCGATGGCGGTTTTGCCATCTGTGCAGGACTGGAGCAGATGATCGAATACATCGAAAATCTCCGTTTCTCAGAAGAAGACATTACCTATCTGAGAAGTCTTGGCATCTTTGAGGATGATTTCCTTGAGTATTTGAGCAACTTCAGATTCACCGGTGATATCTACGCAATTCCGGAGGGAACCGTGATCTTCCCGAGAGAGCCAATGGTCAAGGTTATCGCACCGATCATGGAAGCTCAGCTTGTAGAGACGGCCATCCTGAACATTATGAACCATCAGAGTCTTATTGCCACTAAGGCAGCACGTGTATGCCACGCAGCCAAGGGCGATCCCATCATGGAATTCGGTCTTCGCCGTGCCCAGGGTCCGGACGCCGGAATCTTCGGTGCCAGAGCTGCAGTGATCGGCGGATGTGCCGGTACTTCCAACGTACTGACCGGCCAGATGTTTAACGTTCCGGTTCTCGGAACACATGCTCATTCCTGGATCATGAGTTTCCCGGATGAGTACACTGCCTTTAAGACCTATGCGAGACTTTACCCGAATTCCTGTACTCTTCTGGTTGACACCTACGATGTCCTGAAATCCGGTGTTCCCAATGCGATCCGTGTATTTGAGGAGATGCGTGAGGAAGGTATCCAGCTGAAGAATTATGGAATCCGTATCGACAGCGGTGATCTTGCATATCTTTCCAAAAAAGCTTACAAGATGCTGGCTGCTGCCGGTTTCGATGATGCTACCATTTCCGCATCCAGCGATCTTGATGAATATCTTATCGAAAGCCTGAAGGCCCAGGATGCCAAGATCAATTCCTGGGGCGTCGGAACCAAGCTGATCACAGCCGATAACAATCCGGCATTCGGCGGCGTATACAAACTTGCCGCTGTAAAGGACGCTGACAGCGATGCCTTCCAGCCGAAGATCAAGCTTTCCGAAAACACAGAAAAGGTTACCAACCCGGGCAACAAGACTGTATACCGTATCTACAGCAAGAAGACCGGCAAGATCAAGGCCGATCTGATCTGCCTTGCAGATGAGAAATTCGATCCGGAAGAAACTATGGTGATCTTCGACCCGGTTGACACCTGGAAAAAGACCAAGGTTCTTGGCGGAACCTACGAACTCCGTGAGCTCCTTGTTCCGGTAATTAAAGATGGTAAGAGCGTTTACAAGTCTCCATCTGTCATGGAACTCCGCGACTACTGCAAACAGGAGCAGAACACACTGTGGGATGAATCCAGACGTTTCGTTAATCCGCAGAAGGTTTATGTAGATCTCTCCCAGTCACTCTATGACATGAAGAAGGCTCTCCTGGAAGAAATGAGTGAAAAAGAGCTCTGATAAACAGAAATAAGCATTCATAAACCCTCCTTTCTTATCATAAGCTTATGGATAAGGAAAGGAGGGTTTTTATTGCACAGAGAATTTTATACCCGGCTGATCAGCAGGGAGCATCCTCTGCCGGAAGCCTTTGTGCCGGAACATCTTATCGATATCGGACTTCCATTTGAAGCAGCACCGGGAGATCCGAAGCGGCTTCTGGAGTATCAGGCTGCAAAAGCCGCTTCCCAGCTTTTCCATGCCTGTCACAGATGCGGTCTGAACCTGTGGGCAGTTTCCGGATATCGTTCCTACCAGCGACAGAAGGAGCTTTTTACAGGAAGTCCTTTCGTTGCAGAGCCAGGAACAAGTGAGCACCAGAGCGGACTTGCTCTGGATGTATCCTGCCCTTCCATCCATATGGAGCTCTCCGAAAGGTTTTCCGCAACAGGAGAAGGCCGCTGGCTGAAAAAGAACGCTCCGCTCTATGGTTTTATCCTCCGGTACCCCAAAAGTAAAGAGGAGATCACCGGCATCCCTTACGAGCCATGGCACATCCGCTATGTGACAAAACCTCTTGCTTCCTGGCTCACTATCACAAATCTGACTCTGGAAGAATACCACTGCTTTCCTTCCCGATGTCCGCATCCTCCTTGATCTGCTGCTCCTGGCATCTGCATCTGATGTTTATATCTTGATCTGCACACATTTTTCTGTACATCTGATGCACTTTTACTGCTCCATCTGTCTGCCAAGAAAACCGGCTGCTGTGCGGATAAGGGCACGTTCTGTGTCTCCCAGTGCTGTTTTTTCACTTTTAGTCAGAAGGATCACTGCTCCAATGGCGTCACTCGCACACAGGATCGGCTGTATCATTTTCTGGCAAAATGAATCCATAGCGTCGGAAATGAGTGATATATTTTCCCTGCTGTCCTGACTGACCATTCTGCCTTTCCTGCCGGCAATGACTGCATCCAGATCAGAACTGATCTCTTTTCCTTCCAGTTCCCGGCTTCCGCTGCCGCATGCCGCCACGACCTGATCACGATCTGTAATACAGGCAGTCAGTCCGGTAGTCTGTACCAGCGCTTCCGCATATTCCGCAGCAAACGTATTCAGCTCTCCAATGGGCGAATATTTTTTCAGGATGATCTGTCCTTCCCTGTCTGTAAAAATCTCCAGTGGCGTTCCTTCCTTGATCCGCAGTGTCTTTCGTATCTCTTTTGGAATCACAACCCTGCCCAGATCATCGATCCTGCGAACAATTCCCGTTGCTTTCATCTTCCTGAATTCCTCCTGTATTTTCTGTTCATTGTACGTCAATGTTATGTCAACTATTTGTTTTTCATATGGTTATTATGCGAAAAACTGGGAGAAATATGCATAAAAATCTCTTATTTATCTGTCGCAGGAGCCGCATTGTCGTATGCCTGCTGCAGAAATACTTCCTGAGAATTAAGCGGAGCATTATCGGATGGTTCGATCTTATAAATTCCCTTATTGTTCATGCTCCTTGCTTTTCGATTATCACTGAGCATTGTCACAAACATTTCCTGGATCTGCATACGGATATCCGGATCCTCGATAGGTGCCGCAACTTCTACACGACGAAGAGTATTTCTTGTCATAAAGTCCGCAGAGGAAATATAGATCCTTGCTCTCTCCTGTGTTCCGAAAATATAAATGCGGGAATGTTCCAGAAAACGTCCTACAATACTGATAATGTGGATATTTTCTGTCTGTCCCTTCACTCCCGGGATCAGACAGCAGATACCACGGATCACCATATCAATGTGTACTCCTGCACAGGATGCTTCTACAAGCTTGCTCATAATACGTTTATCTGTCAGAGAATTCATTTTCAAGCCAATATATGCCGGTTCTCCGGCCTTCGCATGCTCGATCTCCTCATCGATCATGGCAAGCACTTTGTTCTGAAGACATCTTGGTGCCACAAGAAGATACTCCATATCTTCAACGGTTTCTCCCATTGCCAGTGCCTGGAACACTCTGGCCGCCTCCATACCGATCTTCGGGTCCGCAGTCATCAGAGAAAGATCTGTATACAGACGAGCTGTTTTTTCATTGTAGTTTCCCGTTCCGATCTGTGTATAATATTCCACATTTCCATCTTTTTTCTTCATGATCTGGCAAAGCTTGGAATGTACCTTATAACCATCCAGACCGTAGATCACGTGACAGCCCGCATCCTCCAGGAGCCGGGACCATCCAATATTGTTTTCCTCATCAAAACGCGCCTTCAGCTCCACCAGAACGAAAACTTCCTTTCCGTTTTCTGCTGCTTCGATCAGAGCCTCCACAACCTTACTCTGTTTTGCCACACGGTAGAGTGTCATCTTAATGGAAACTACATCCTCATCATTGGCAGCCTCATGGAGCATTGTAAGAAACGGCTTGATGCTTTCATATGGATAGGAAAGAAAACGGTCCTTTTTCGCGATCTGGTCAAGGATCGGTTCGTGACTGTTAAACAGAGGCGATTTCTGAGGAATTCTTTTTTCATAAAAAAGCTCTGTTCTTTTTCTCAGGCCGTCCTGGATCTGGAATACAAAAGAAAGATCCAGCGGTATATCTCCCCGGAACACATAATTCTTGTCCACTTCCAGATACTCGCAAAGTGTTTCAACAACATCTCCGTCCATTTCTCTTGACAGCTCCAGACGGATCGGCGCCAGTTTCTTTCTTGCCTTGATCAGCTCTACCATAAACTCACGGTAATCCAGATCTTCATCATAAAGAGCATCTGCGTCAATATCCGCATTTCTGGTGATACGAAGCAGGGATTTTGCCTTGATGTGATAGCCCTTGAAGATTTTTGAAACAAAGTGAAGGATCAGCTCTTCAGACAGCATGTAGGTACCGGTTTTTCCCGGAACCGGGATCAGACGCTGGATACCTGCACTGCTGCACGGAATGATACCCAGCTTTTCTTTTCCTTTTTTTGTTTCCAGAACTACTACCGCATAGATCTCCTTATTCCGGAGAAATGGAAACGGCTGTCTTTTTCCGACGATAGACGGAGAAATAACCGGAGCAACCTCTGCTTCAAAATAGCGTTCCAGATAATTGCGATCCTCTTTTTCGATCTTATGGAAATTCAGCATATGTATGCCATATTGTTCCAGATTTTCCATGATTTCTTCATAAACCACATCTCTTTTCCGGTTCAGTTTTTTTGTTCTGGCAAGAATCGCGTCCAGCTGTTCCTCCGGCGTCATATTGGTTTTATTTTCACGGATATCCTTTGCCAGAAGCATCTGATCCACCAGAGATCCCACACGTACCATATAAAATTCATCCAGGTTGCTCTGATAGATGGAAGCAAATGTGAGACGTTCACACAGCGGATTTTCCGGATTCTCAGCCTCCTCAAGTACCCTTTCATTAAACTTCAGCCAGGATAATTCCCTGTTCATGTATATTGTATCTGCCATTTTTTCCTCCTGCGTCGCCATATATTTTTCTTTTTCGGCCGACTTTATCTGTAATTATCCGTATCGTATCAAGCGAGCATTCAGATTTTGCCTGACTGCATGTTCATGAATGCCCTATCTTCGCGGTTTGCATACAAGTATACTGATCAAATGTTTATTCCATAACAAGGCTTTGTTAAATCCTGATAAAATTTTTTTCGAAAATAGGGGTTGCATTTTTGAATAATAGTGGTATAGTATTCGTATACTTGATATGTAGTTTTAAATACTACATGTTATTTTATCAGTTTCTACATTACTACATCGTAAACTGTCGCAATGATCCGTCATTGATGAACCGATCTTGAAGTTGTCCACATGATATAAACAGCAGATTTTTTTTGCAGGAGGTGTTTTTATATGAAATTTAAATTAAAAGATCCGGGAAGCGCCATAACCCACGGAATCGGCATGCTTCTTGCCGTGGTCGGAGCCACTCCGCTGATCGTGAAAGCGGCCAGAAGTGCAGATGTTCTCCATGTTTTTGCAGTAAGTGTTTTTATCCTTACCATGATCCTTCTTTACCTGGCAAGCACACTTTACCATTCCGTAAACTCCACAGCCAAGGTAAACCGCCGTCTGAAAAAAATGGATCACATGATGATCTTCGTGATGATCGCCGGCAGCTACACTCCTGTATGCCTGATCGTTCTCCACGGACGCACCGGCTATATCCTCTGTGCTCTCGTATGGACCGTTGCCATCATCGGAATGATCCTCAAGGGCTGCTGGATCAACTGCCCAAAATGGCTTTCCTCTGTGATCTACATTGGAATGGGCTGGCTGTGTGTACTTGCTTTTGTTCCGATCTTCCACAATCTGCCCCGTGCAGGCTTCGGATGGCTCCTTGCCGGCGGCATCATCTATACCATCGGCGGTGTGATCTATGCGCTGAAGCTTCCGATCTTCAATGCGAAGCATAAGAATTTCGGCTCCCACGAAGTATTTCATGTCTTTGTGATGCTGGGAAGTGTGTGCCATTTTGTTGTAATGTATTTCTTTGTAGCCGGTATGGCGATCCACTGAATTACTCTGTGATCAGATAGATAACAATCTCACCTTTCGGATACCTTAAAAACTTAAAGCCCCGGAACACGGACAGACCTCAGGAAGTCGAAGTTATAACTTCTCTGAAGCTGCCTCGTGTTCCGGGGCTTCTTATTATGCCTGATCCAGCCTGTGATCCCGATGATCTCAGCCTATGGTCAGTGTGGAAAGACCACTGCAGTTAAAATATGCAAATGCACCTATAGTTTGAACACTGTCCGCAATGTCAAGCTTTACAAGATTTTCGCAGTCTGCAAATGCATAGGCTCCGATGCTGGTAACGCCCTCCTTGATCCGGACCTCTGTTATCTGGTCACGGTATCCGTTCCAGGGGACTTCTTCCTCATTTTGCCATTCATTCATGGCTCCCTGTCCTGCGATCTCGAGAACTCCGTTTTCATCAAGGCTCCAGGATACAGTATTCTCCTCCGCTCCACAAAAACCGCTCTTTTCTTCTGCCGGATCGGTTTCTGTTTCCATATCTTCCGATGCTGCGTTCTCCTCAAATGCTGCTTCCGGCTGGTCTTCCTGATCATCCGGGAGCATTTCCTGCGGAATGTCCGCTTCTTCATTTTCCGGAAGCTCTGTTTCTTCCGGTATTTCTGATGTATCTTGTGTTTCCGGATCATCCGGTGCTGCCAGCTCATCTGACATGTCTGGTGCCTTTGAGATCTCAGATTTATTTTCCGGTTCTGCTTCGGAAATTTCTGCTGCATTTATTGTTGGGACTTCTTTTATTTCAGTCCCTGTAATAGATTCTGCCGACGGATCCGTCACAGTATCCGATACAGCTTCTGCTGACTCCTTCGCACTGAATGTATCCGCTGCAAAAACACTTTCCATCCATATCCCGCAAGTCAGCATACTGACAGCTGTAATCCCTGCAAGTATTTTTTTATTTATCCTCATTTCCATGCCTCTACTTTCTGATCCTTACTGCTTTTACCTTGCTCCAGGAAGAATAATATTTCTTTGTTCCTGATTTTTTGTATGTGCGGATCCTTACGTAATACGTTTTGTTTTTCTGAAGCTTTGTCAGCGTGTATTTCGTTTTGGATACTCCGGACACTGTTTTTTTGCTTCCGGATCTGAAATTTTTGTTTACGGAATACTGGATCTCATATCCGGTCACATATCGGTTTTTCTTCCATGTGATCTGCGCTTTTCTGCCGGACAGGTTCTTTGCCGTCATCAGGGTAGTTCCTGCCGGATTGACTGTGACTGTAATACTCTTTGTGGCGGCATTGTATCCTGCTGTGGCGGAAGAACGGATCGTGATCCTTGCACTGCCGGTGAATTTCGCCGCAATGGTAATCCTTCCTTTTTTGTCTACCTTTACAGATTTACTGCTGGAAGAATATTTCAGCGGAGCTTTCCCATAAACTTTTGCATTGATGCTGATCTTCCGGGCTTTTGCATACCAGGTCCGCCGGATATTGGAGGCTTTGATGGTATTGCTGCGTTTTGTTACTTTGATGGTGCAGAAGGTGGAGCCGGCGGTATAATTGGTTCCCTTTGCAGCGTATGCCATGATCGCCGCGGTTCCTCCGCCTTTGATGGTTACTTTACCGGAGGCCGGATCTACGACAGCAGCTTTGGGGTTGCTGGAGCTGTAGGTTATGGTTCCGTCTGTTGTTTTTTCAGACAGTGCACAGAGGAATGGTTTTGTGCCGTATTTTACAGTTATTGTTTTTTTGTCAAATTTCAAGCTCGGCTCTGTCTGTTCGATAAGGAATCCTGCTTTGTAGGTTCCGCTGTAATTTCCGGCTCCTGTGATCTCCAGCTCTGCATTTCCCGCATTGACGTTATTGCTGCATTTTACGGTGTAATCTGTATTTTTCTGCAGTGTATAGTTTCCATCCATGATGATCATTTCCGGAGTTTTTTCGGTTCCGTCATAGGTGTATTTCTGCTCTGCGATCCTGATATCGCACAGTGCAAGGCTTCGTTTTGCCGGGCTGCCTGTTTTTGGATTCCATGGTACCCAGGTAATATTTCCGCCGTAATCCCGGAGGATATCCAAAGACCATGTTTTGTCTGTGTATGGATAGTATACGGTTGCAGTTACATTTTTGAAGATGTTATTTCCGAGTTTCGGACTGTTGCCATAAAAATAGATATTCTGCAGATTTTTGCTGTCTGCAAATGCGTTGTCGCCTATTTCTGTTACGTTTTCTTTGATATTCAGATTCACCAGGTTTGTACAGTTGCTGAATGCGCCCGGTTCGATCACGGTTGCATTTTCCGGAAGCGCTTTTCGGATCTCAAAGGTTATTGTGGCTGTTCCTGTATAATCGCTGTCGGTTTTGGCGATCACGGTGATCTTTGCTGTTCCCGGATTTACATTATCTGCGAGATATACCTGGTAGTCTTTTCCTTCTGTCAGTGTTTTTTCATTGTAAGTGATGGTTACTGTTGGTGTTTTTTCGATTCCATCGTATACATAGGTCTGTTCTGACAGCTGAATACTGCAGGCTGACAGAGCGATCTTCGCTTTTTCCAGTATCGGGAGCTGACGGTATTCTTTGTGTGATGCATTTCTTCTGCAAACTCTTTCTGCCTGTCCTGGTTCTGTATAAGTTGCAGCCTTTATTGTTTTCCACTCTCCGTAATCATGGCCTAACGCTGCTGTTGTGGTCTGGGCTTTGATCACGGTTCCGCAGACGCTGCAGTGACTTCCTTCTGTTTTTCCGGTTGTCTCACAGGTGGCTGCTACCGCCGCGTCTTTTACCGCCTTGTGACCTGTAGCTGCGATCGTTTCTGTTCGTGTCTTTTTGCAGCGGGTGCAGGTGTAGGTCTTTGTTCCGGCTGCGGTGCAGGTTGCTGCTTTTGTTACCTTTCCTCCGTCCCAGCTATGGCCGAGTGCTGCTGTAGTGGTCTGAGCTTTGATTACTGTGTTGCAGACGCTGCAGTGGCTTCCTTCTGTCTTTCCGGTTGTCTCGCAGGTGGCTGCTACCGCCGCGTCTTTGACTGCCTTGTGGCCTGCGGCTGCGATCGTTTCTGTTCGTGTATTCTTGCAGCGGGTACAGGTGTAGGTCTTTGTTCCGGCTGTGGTGCAGGTTGCTGCTTTTGTTACTTTTCCGCTGTCCCAGCTGTGGCCGAGTGCTGCTGTAGTGGTCTGGGCTTTGATCACTGTGTTGCAGACACTGCAGTGGCTTCCTTCTGTCTTTCCGGTTGTTTCACAGGTGGCCGCTACGGCTGCATCTTTTACCGCTTTGTGGCCTGTCGCTGCGATTGTTTCTGTTCGGGTCTTCTTGCAGCGGCTGCAGGTGTAAGTCTTCGTTCCGGCTGCGGTGCAGGTTGCTGCCTTGGTTACTTTTCCGCTGTCCCAGCTATGGCCGAGTGCTGCTGTAGTAGTCTGGGCTTTGATCACTGTGTTGCAGACACTGCAGTGGCTTCCTTCTGTCTTTCCGGTTGTCTCACAGGTGGCTGCTACCGCCGCGTCTTTTACTGCCTTGTGGCCTGTGGCTGCGATCGTTTCTGTGCGTGTTTTCTTGCAGCGGGTACAGGTGTAGGTCTTCGTTCCGGCTGTGGTGCAGGTTGCTGCTTTTGTTACCTTTCCGCCGTCCCAGTTGTGGCCAAGCGCTACTGTTGTGGTCTGGGCTTTGAGTACGGTTCCGCAGACGCTGCAGTGACTTCCTTCGGTTTTTCCAGTTGTCTCACAGGTGGCTGCTACTGCTGCATCATTAACTGCATTGTGACCTGTGGCTGCGATCGTTTCTGTTCGTGTCTTATTGCAGCGGGTACAGGTGTAGGTCTTCGTTCCAGCTGTGGTACAGGTTGCTGCCTTTGTTATCTTTCCACCGTCCCAGCTGTGGCCTAACGCTGCCACTGTGGTCTGGGCTTTAATCACTGTGTTGCAGACGCTGCAATGGCTTCCTTCTGTCTTTCCGGTTGTTTCACAGGTAGCTGCTACTGCTGCGTCTTTCACTGCTTTGTGACCTGTTGCTGCGATTGTTTCTGTTCGTATCTTCTTGCAGCGGGTACAGGTGTAGGTCTTCGCTCCGGCTGTGGTGCAGGTTGCTACTTTTGTCACTCTTCCGCCGTCCCAGCTGTGGCCTAATGCTGCTGTTGTGGTCTGCGCTTTGAGTATGGTTCCGCAAACACTGCAGTGACTTCCTTCGGTTTTTCCTGCGGTCTCACAGGTGGCTGCTACCGCTGCGTCTTTCACTACTTTGTGACCTGTTGCTGCGATCGTTTCTGTGCGTGTCTTTTTGCAGTGGGTACAGGTGTAGGTCTTTGTTCCGGCTGCGGTGCAGGTTGCTGCTTTTGTCACTTTTCCGCTGTCCCAGCTGTGGCCTAATGCTGCTGTTGTGGTCTGGGCTTTGAGTATGGTTCCGCAGACACTGCAGTGACTTCCTTCGGTTTTTCCTGCGGTCTCACAGGTGGCTGCTACCGCTGCGTCTTTCACTACCTTGTGACCTGTGGCTGCGATCGTTTCTGTGCGTGTCTTTTTGCAGCGGGTACAGGTGTAGGTCTTTGTTCCGGCTGCGGTGCAGGTCGCTGCTTTTGTTACCTTTCCGCTGTCCCAGTTGTGGCCTAATGCCGCTGTTGTGATCTGGGCTTTGATCACCGTATTGCAGACGCTACAGTGACTTCCTTCTGTTTTTCCGGTTGTCTCACAGGTGGCTGCTACCGCTGCGTCTTTCACTGCTTTGTGGCCTTCCTTAACAACAGTTCTGGTGCCGAGTTTCTTTAAAGTGCCACCGCTTCCGGTGCCTGAATTATCAGCATACATCACCCAGATTTCCAGAGTATTATTTCCTTCCTTCAAGCTGCTTCCGGAAATTTTCACTTCATATGCTCTGGCATTTGGAATTGTCTGTGTAGTGCTATTTGCAGATGTAGTATAACTGATTCCATTTACCACATATTTGAAAAGAGAAATCTCTTTTGAGCTGTCTCCCGCCCAGCCTTTAAGGGTGATCTCTTCGCTGTCCTTACAGCTGATCTTCGTATTATCAGCCGGTGAAAGGATCTCGTCACCAGACTGTACTTCCTCCGAAGTATCATCATAAAATTCCACACTTACCGTATAAGACTTCTTTGTAACCCCATCCGGCGCTGTAAGCGTATATACAACCGGGCTGGTAAAATCATGCTTCGAACCATTCCAGAATCCTGAAGGAAGTTCAGTTCCCATGCCTGAGCCATAATCAATCGAAGGCTTCAATTCTGTAACATTCGTCCCACTCGGCACCCGAAGAACGATCGTATCCTCCCCGATCGCACCGATAACATCCTGCTTCAGTCCAGGATTTTCCACCTTCTTAAGCACAAAACTGTAAAATGCAGCCTGATCAGAAGGAACCACATGGATCGTCACAGTCACCTGAATACTCTCCTGTGTCTCTGTATCGCTGATCTTATACTGTGAACTGTAATCTCCGGCTGACGCCGTAACAACACCTGTATAGCTAAAAGCATTATATTTTCCTCCGGGCAGATTCGTGCGATTCAATCCTGTCGGCAGCTTTTCCTCAATTACTGTAGTCGCATACGTTCCACTTCCACCAGTCACATTATCTGTGCACGGATACTGCGCCGCACTTTTTCCTGCACTGACATACAAATCCAGTGCCGGTACAGTCAGCGGACTCCGCACCGTGATCGTCGATGACGCCACAACTACCGAGCCATACTCTGACGGCAGTTTATCCGTCGCATAAAATACGATCGTACTTCCGCTGTCAGCACTTTCCAGAACCTTATCTGCTGCAACCGTTGTAAAAGATCCATTCTTTCCAAAAGCAACATGAACACCATATTTCTCCAGCTCATCCGCTTTAAATATCGGAGTCTGCGTCCCATCATTATATGTGATCTGCAGTTTCACACCGGACAGATCCAGCGTGTTCCCAACTGTAAACTGAGTTTTTGCCGGTGCTGCAAGCACGGAAAGCTTCGTTGCTTTTCTGGCTGTCACCGTAATATTTACCGGAATTTCTTTTCCAAAATAATTGAATATCACGGATGTATCCGCAGGCTTCAGCGGACCTGTTTTATCATAGGAAAAGCCACTGTAAATATATACATAACGTCCACCTATTGTGGCAAAAAAGCTGGCGCCTGAAGGATCAAACTTCTGGTTTTCACTGTATGTCGTCTTCGGACGCCCGGAAAGCACAATACTTGTAATATCACTGGCAGATGGTTTTTTGACTGTCATTGACCAGCTGGTCTGTTTTCCCTTATAATTGATCGTCAGTTCCCTTGTCCCTGTTTCCGAATTATCAAATCCGGTGATCATATCCTTCGTGATCGTTACTGATGTAGAATTATTAACAATAAGCGTCCCCCAGTACGCCGGAACCTCTCCCACGTAACACGCTGTCGGTACACGGGAAACAGAAAGTGATCTGATCGCCGATGCATCTGCACGTTCCGGCAGTCCATCCTTGGAAATCTGCCAGTCTCCGTCAAAGCTCCAGCCTTTATATGAGTTCGGATCCTTCATCTGCTCTGCTGTAAGAACACCGCCTGTTGTAAGCGTCTGTTCCGTGTTTGTCCCGATGAGCGCTCCCTGGCCGTTTTTACCATAACAATCCGAAACATGTCCATTCAGACCGATAGCAGAATTGAGTACATTTGCATTTACCTGTGCACAGATCTGACCTGTAACTGCTGTTCCGCCAGTCACGCGAAGCGTACCTGTAAAAGCACACTGTTTCACATATCCGCCCATGTTTCCAAACTGTTCGATCCGGCCGGCAATGCCTCCAAGGTAAACCTGATAAGAATTTCCGTTAGCCTGTGTGACAGAAAGATTTCCTCCTGCAACACATTTTTCAATAGTACCAATGTTTACTCCTGCAATACCACCAACATAGCTGTCTGTAGCTGTCATGGATATGGAAATATTTACTCCGGACGAACAGCCGCTGATAGTACCGGCCACCTCATTCTCTCCGACAATCCCGCCAAAAGCCGGATGGCTCATGGAACTGGTAGAGCCCATATGTCCTGTTACCGTTCCGGTTACCCTGCAATCCTGGATCTTACCAGTATTATACTGTGCCACAACACCATGGATATCATGACTGTCATAATCAAAATCCGCAACAATATTCAGATCCTTTATCGTTCCTGCATTCTGCTGGATCAGAGGTTTTTGGAGACCGGTTATTGTGAAACCGGCTCCGTCCAGCGTCCCACTGAAATACGATGCCGAAAAATTTGTCCTTCCGTCTGTACTGATATTTTTTGTCAGACGATAGTATGCTCCCTGGTTTGCCTGGATCAGATTAAGATCATCGATCGAAGATATCTTATATGGATTTGAAAACGTACCATCTCCCTCTGCCGGTGCAAGGGAAGAGCTTCTGCTTCCAATGATACGATAAACAATCCCTGCGGAGCCATCCGTCGGAACGGTAAACTTACCGTTCGACAGCTTCACCAGGATTGCCGATGCTGCCGGCAATGTATGGTTTTCATTGCTATCTCCTGCATAAACCGGGAATGTCGCTGCCTTTGCCGCAGCAATGGTATCCCCGTAAAAGCTGTATTTACCGGAGCTCTCACCGGCTGCAACTGCCGTATAAAAATCCGCCATAAGCTCCTTAAAAGAAACTCCGGTTACTTTCTCCAGATATTGCTCACAGCTGAGAGAAGAAGCATCGATCGTATAAAATTTTGGAAGCACCTTCATAGGCTGATAGCTTCCTGCCATCCGGTCGATAACATATCTTACAAAAAGATACGGCATTCCATAGTCCTGTGCATTGTCATCCCGGTAATTCTCGTAGATCAGCGAAGCCCCTGAACGGATGGCCGTATTACTTCCAATACCATTCAGCCAGCCGCTGCTGTCCGTTCCTCCCCAAAGATAGTCCATGACAGCCACTGCAAGGCCCTCATTCAGCCACGAATATCTGCCGGTACTCATAAATCCGGTTTTCAGCCAGAGGATTGCATGCTGTCCCTCATGAACAAGAAGGCCATTTCGCTTTGACATCTCCCCCGAAACATAAGAGGATGCTGACGGTGTGTTGATATGGATCGCTGTGATCCCTTCATCATACATATACATACCGCTGGCGCTACTTAAAGACTCCAGCAGGATCGACAGCTTGCCTGAGCCATCCTGTGCCGGAAAATCACCTGCACAGAGCTGGTTAAGGATACGGTAAGGCTGACCATCGTAGACAGCTGCCATATCCGCAGCGATCAGAGCTGTTTTCCCTGCGGTATCGTAATCTGCCTTCATGGTCTTATCCATCCACACATAGCAGTGTTCCCCAACTCCGATGCAGACATATGTTTTTCCATATGTATCATGGCCGCTAGTTCTATATATGTACTTTTCTTCACCTACCTGATAGGTAGTCGCCGCAGCCTGTACAGCAGTCAGCATCGGCTGATCATCCTGCATGTATGCCTGCAGCTGATCATCCTCCAGACTCTGTACCTGCCCCACATCTGCTGCCTCTCCCGCAATTCCCTCTGTTGCCGCCTGCGCCGATGCATTGCTTCCACCCTGCACGACTGCATAATCTTCTGCTTCAAAGTCCGCCGCTTGTGCCGATGTCCCGTCAAACTGCAAGGTTCCCGTATTTCCGGGATTTGTGGTATCTGTGTTAATGATAACTGCATATTCCCCGGAAAATGTTTCTCCTGGCTTACCCTCCTGAACTGCTGCAAAAACCTCTGTTCCGCAAAATAACCCCAGAAACAGAAAACAGCACATAAGCCGGAGACAGAAATCTTTTGTCTTTTTCATCCTCTTTCCTTTCCTCTTCTCAGCTGACTGAGTTCTTTGATTTTTGTGTTTATTCTACCATATTCACAATATTCGCACAATTCCAAATATTTGATTTTTATTATCATAAAGCGTCTTTTTCTGCCTCCGTTGCAGCTGTTCGCCTGCCGTGTATACAAAAAAAAGCGAAAAGCTCTGGTATTGGTATCGTACAGAACTTTTCGCTCTTTTTGAGCTACTCTATAAACTTTTTAGCTTATCTGATTTTTATTTATTTATATTTTTCTTCAGCTCATCCAACTGCTTCTGCTCAAGCCCTGTAACTTCTCGAATTTGAGTATCCGTAAATTCTTTGAGTTTCAGCATACTAACTGCGGTTTGGATAATTCCCTGACTAAGCCCATTGGCATACCCCTCTTCCATGCCTTCCTCACGGGTCTGTCTCATATGCCGTTCTTCGTCGTACTCATATATACTCACTTTCTTCGCCGTTACTGAAAACTTATAAAAAGTTATAAACTTCTATGTTTCATTCCTACTTCAACGAGTATGCTTTTGATGATATAAATATCTATCTACTCACAAGTTCTTGTACTCTCCATAGGCGTAAATTCCGGATTAACGTACCCGTACATATTTGCACTAACGTTTTAGTGTTAGCTTGCAACTCTTTCTCCATAAGCCTTGAGATTTATAGATGCCTGAAAATCTCTATCAATGACATTTCCACAATCACATTTATAAATTCTGTCAGATAATTTCAAGTCTTTTTTAATGTTTCCACAGCAACTGCAAAGCTTTGATGATGGATAAAACCGATCAGCCACAATAAGCTGGATCCCTTTATCGCTGCACTTGTGTTCAAGCTGCTTTTTAAACTCAAAAAACCCCTGATTCTGAACTGCTTTTGATAAATGTCTATTTTTCATCATTCCACTAACATTCAAATCTTCAATACAAATAAATCTTGGTTTTCGACTTACAATTTCAGATGTAGTCTGATTCAAATAGTTCTTACGGATATTTGTTAATCTGTGATTTCGTTTTAATAAAAGTTTTTCCTTTTTGATTACATTATTTGTTTTGCAGTAACTTTCTCCTTTCTTATTTTTCTCGTAAGAGCGAGAGATACTACGCTGTAATCTGCGTTTCTGTTTTTCCAGTTTCTTTACTTTCTGACTTTTATTGATGTTCTTATACTTAGCTCCATCAGAGCAGATAGCCAGATCTTTGATCCCTAGATCTATACCAATCCCATCATCATTAAGTTTTTCTATGCAATCAGGAAATTCCACACATACGCTGATCCACCAGTTCAATCCGTCAAAGGATATTCGCGGATTCATATATTTAGCATCTGTAGGAATACGACCATGCTCTGCAAGTCTTACCCAATTTAGTTTTTGTTTATTTCTTTTCCTGCTCGAAGAAAATCCTTCAAACTTAACATGAGTATTGCTGAATTGTATCTTAACATTATCCTGATAGAACTTCGGCATTGATCTCTTTTTTGACTTGAATCTTGGGAATTTCTGCAAACCTTTGAAAAAGTTCTTATAAGCAGTGCAGGCATCTTTGATCGCCTGTTTGGTTACATTATTTGAAATACTCAATAACCATGCGTATTCATCAGAATGTCTAAGCTTTGTAAATTCTTTTCTGAGTTCTGCATCTGAAATGAATTTTCCGCCTTTTTCATAGTTTTCTATTTCCCTTGCCAAAGCCCAGTTATAAGCAAATCTTGAAGCACCTGCGTACTGAAACATCTTAGTTTTCTGTACATTGTTTGGTATCAACATTACTTTTATGGCTTTTACCATCTACTTCCTCCTGTATCAGTTCCCGGATAAGTTTCTTAGCTTTATTCGCTCGTTTTCCTTGTAATTTGCAACTGAATACTGCGATCATCTGAACCAGATCTTCAACAAGTTCCTGCTGTTCGGATTTTTCAGTATTATCAATCTGTCGTTCCAGATCATCTTTCTGTTTATGGCTGGAAACGCGACAATATCCAATTGTAATGCGATTTTTAGGCTTTACATTTATTACCTGGTTGAGTTGCTCGTCAGAATAATATCTATAGCCGCTTACTGTAGTATGATGCGGATGAAGTTTTCCATTGGCATCCCAATTTCGTAATGTCTGGGCGGATACGCCTATAATTTTTGAAGATTCATGTATAGAATAATATTTACTCAAAGCATCAACTCCTTTCAATAATATTCTACTCTAATATCTTATAAAACCAAACATGTACTTATATGATTTTATAATTTATATTTAACTGTTAATAACCTCCTTATATAGAAATATAGAAATGAAAAACAGACTATAGGTGTAAAGTCCGATCCAGCTAATCTTAGCACAGTTTTTGACTGTGTGTAAAGAGAGGGAACGCAGATAAGTATCTTGTGCATCACGAAGCGTATTGCCGGTCACAGAATGAACAGCAATATGCTTCGCAGCGAATACGGATCGTCAATACACATCTGACGGTGAGAAAAACAGTACAGCCGGGAAATTTTTCGGCAGGAAAAACGCAGGATACAGAACGGTTTATAGGACTGTATAAAAAAATATGGAATTTTGCGTGCACATGTGGAAATGATAGCGTGCATGGAATTGTGTTAGGAACGGAAAAACAGATTATTCGACAAATGACATTTATACATGTTTTGAGTTAGTAAAAACATACAAAAATACATATGTAAAAATGTTGGTTTTGCTACAAGGGGATAAATGAGCGCCAAAACATACTCAAAAATAGTAAAAATTGTGAGGGTATATAAAAAAAACGTAAAAGAAACTGGAAAAATGACGGATAATTAACAAAGTGTGAACGAAAAATGGATAAAATGAATAAAAAGCAACATTTTTCCATATTGAAATGACAATAATCCATTTATCATTTTTCCATGTGCAATTATAATAATATTAACGGTCAGGGACGTGAAAAAATATAAAAACTGACCAAAGAAAGAGGGCAAATAAGAAAGATTTAAAAGGAGGAAGAAGTTATGAATTTCAAAAGAGTAGCAGCATTATTGTTAGCAGGTGCCATGGTAATGACAGCAGTTCCGGTATATGCAAAAGGTGACGATGTTACACTTTCCGTATCCATCTGGGACACCAACCAGGAGCCGGGAATCAAAGAAATTCTCGCAGACTTCACAGAGAAGACAGGAATCAAGACAGAGATCTCCGTTGTTAAATGGGATGAGTACTGGACAATGCTCGAGGCCGGTGCACAGGGTGGTTCCCTTCCGGACGTATTCTGGATGCACTCCAACGAGAGTCAGAGATACATGTCCAACGATATGCTTCTTGATCTGACCGATAAGATCAAAGACAGCGATCTGATCGATCCGGAGAACTATCCGGAGGATATCTGGGGACTGTATACATACGATGATAAATATTATGCAGTACCGAAGGATATAGATACAATCGCTCTCTGGTACAACAAGACATTATTTGACGAGGCAGGACTTGATTATCCGACAGCTGACTGGACATGGGATGATGTTACAGAGGCAGCTAAGAAGCTTACTAAGGATGATGGTTCCCAGTACGGTCTCGGAATGAGAAATGATAACAACCAGGCCGGATACTACAACCTGATCTATGATAACGGCGGATACATCATCAGCGATGACAAGACAAAATCCGGCTGGGATGATGAGAAGACGATCGCAGCTATGCAGACACTGGAAGGATGGATCAAGGATGGCGTGATCCCGTCTCTTGAGACAATGTCCGAGAACAACGAGGACGTACTTTTCGAGGCTGGCAAGATCGCTATGACATGCCAGGGCTCCTGGATGCTTGCAGCATTTAAAGAGAACGAGTACACAGCAGCTAACTGTGATTGTGTAGAGCTTCCTAAGAACGCTGAGACAGGCAGAAGAGCTTCCTTATATAACGGACTTGGATGGGCAGCATCTGCTTCCGGTGAGCACACAGACGAAGCTTGGCAGTTGATCGAGTACCTCGGATCCAAAGAGGCTCAGGAGAAACAGGCTGAGCTTGGTGTTACAATGAGTGCATACAAAGATACATCTGATGCATGGGCTAAATCCGCAGACTTCAACCTTCAGGCTTATCTGAACATGATGGATGACATGGAGATCCGTCCATACTCCAAATCTACTGTAACATGGGAGAACGAGGACAACGAGATCCTTAAGGGCGTATACACAGGCGACATCACAATGGAAGAGGCTTGCAAGCAGATGGCTGATCAGATGAACGAGAAGCTGGCTGAGGAGTAAGCATTAAGAAACACCGATAATTAAGTGCAGTAATGAGAGGGGCCGCCGCACTCAGGTGCAGCGGCCTCATACATAGAAGGAATAGAAGGAGTGATTCTTATGGCTAAAACCACCAAGTCACAGGCACGGACAAAGAGAGAGCGCAGTGAGTTCCTCTGGGGCTGGCTGTTTATTCTCCCAACAACCATCGGATTGATCGTATTGAACATCATTCCGATCTTCCAGACTATTTACCAGAGCTTTTTCAAGACAGGAGATTTTGGTAAAGGAAATATCTTTATCGGTTTACAGAACTACCAGAAGGTTTTTGCAGATAAAGAGATCTGGCAGGCACTGATCAACACATTCAAATATGCGATCGTGGAGGTCCCTTTTTCCATTGTCATCGCACTTGTTCTTGCAGTACTTCTTAACAGAAAGATGAAGGGCCGTTCTATTTACAGAACCATCATCTTCCTTCCGATGGTAGCAGCTCCGGCAGCGGTAGCCATGGTATGGAGATGGCTGTTCAACTCTGATTATGGTCTTATCAATAACGTTTTCCATGTTCATGTAAACTGGGTTTCTAATCCGAAAATTGCAGTATTTGCAGTTGCGATCATCGGTGTATGGTCTATCATCGGTTACAATATGGTTCTTTTCCTGTCAGGACTTCAGGAAATCCCGAGAGATTATTATGAAGCAGCATCCATTGACGGTGCAACAGGCGTGAATGCATTCTTTAACATCACGGTCCCGCTTCTTTCACCAACCATTTTCTTCGTACTTGTTACCCGTGTGATCGGATCCCTTCAGGTATTCGACCTGATCTATATGGTTATTGACAAGTCAAACCCGGCACTTACCAAGACTCAGTCACTGGTTTACCTGTTCTATAAATATGCATTTATCAATAAGAACATGGGATACGGCGCTACGATCGTAGTAGTACTTCTTATTATCACCATGATCCTGACAGTATTCCAGATGATCGGTCAGAAGAAATGGGTATTCTACAACTAAAAAGGGGGGATTAACCATGGATAGTATGGAAACAAAAAAGAAATTAACCACTATTTTAATACATGTCATACTGATCATTGTGTCCATAACGATGCTTGTGCCATTTATCTGGATGATCCTGACAGCTTTTAAAACTGTAACGGAAGCAACATCTGTAGATCCTTTCACCATTTTCCCGAAAATATGGAGAAAAGACGCATTTATTTCTGTTATCAATAACATGAACTTCCTGCTTCTGTACAAGAATACACTGCTTCTGATCTTCTTCCGAGTAGTGTGTGCGGTTCTTACAGCAACTATGGCAGGCTATGCATTTGGACGACTGAACTTCAAGGGCCGTGATCTCTGCTTCAGTCTTGTACTGTTCCAGATGATGGTTCCGGTACAGATCTTCATCATCCCGCAGTACCTGATGGTCAGCAAGATGGGTATGCTGAATACGATCTTTGCCCTTGTATTCCCAGGTATTGTTACTGCATTCGGTACTTTCCTTCTGAGACAGGGATATATGGGACTGCCGAAGGATCTGGAGGAGGCTGCCAGACTTGACGGATGTAACATCGGTCAGACCTTCCTTTACATCATGGCACCACTTACAAGATCCAGTATGGTCGCACTTGGAATTTTCACAGCTGTATTCGCATTCAAAGATCTGATGTGGCCGATGATCGTTAATACAGATAAGGATATGCTGGTACTTTCTTCCGCACTTGCAAAGATGCAGGGCCAGTACGTATCCAAATTCCCGGAACTGATGGCTGCATCTCTGATCGCCTGCATTCCGATGATCGTGATCTACATGATCTTCCAGAAACAGTTTATCGAAGGTATTGCTACCAGCGGTGGAAAACTGTAATCAGAAATATTACATAAGGTAATACAAGACCGCTGACAATGTATATAACTGAGGATTTGGTTATTGAGGTTGTCAGCGGTATTTTTATCGAAGCAAATGCCAAAATGCACAGTTATTTGATGATTCTTAAGGAAAGAGGCGGATATTTTTATCCGCAGTAAACGAAAAAAGGAGAAAATTATGCCGATCAAATTTCACGAGGGATCAAAGACATTCCACATTTATAACAAACATTTAAGCTACATCACCTGTATCATGGAAAATGGCCAGATGGAGAATCTGTACTATGGAAAAGCTATCCGCGATAAAGAGGATTTCAGTTATCTTCACGAGGAGATCATGCGTTCCCTGATGGCTGTATGCGTTCCGGAACCGGGACTTCTTTCCATGCAGTATATCAAACAGGAGTATCCTGTTTACGGAACCGGTGATTACAGAAATCCTGCCCTTACTGTTCGTCAGGAGAACGGAAGCGAGATCGTAGATTTCAAATATGTTTCTCATGAGATTTACGGCGGCAAGAAGAAGCTTGCCGGTCTTCCGGCAACCTACACAGAGAACGAGGAAGAGGCAACATCTCTGGACATTACACTTCATGATTCTGTGATGGACACAGACCTTGTTCTTACATATTCCGTATATGAGGATTACCCGGTGGTCACCAGAAGCGCACGCCTTGTTCAGAAAGGGGATCAGAAGATCCGTCTTGAGAACGTGATGAGCGCAGCAGTGGAGTTCCCGGATATGGATTATGAGATGATCCATCTTTCCGGTGCATGGGCACGTGAGCGCTATGTAAAAACACGCAAACTTGAGATGGGTATACAGGCTGTACAGAGTCTTGCAGGAACCGGCTCCAGCTCTGAGCAGAATCCGTTTATCGCGCTGAAGCGTCCTCATACAACAGAAGATACAGGCGAGGTTTTCGGCTTCAGCTTTGTGTACAGCGGAAACTTCCTTGCACAGGTTGAGGTTTCCACCTACGAGATGACACGAGTTATGATGGGAATCAATCCTCAGGGCTTTTCCTGGGAGCTTTCCAGAGATGAGGAATTCCAGACTCCGGAGGTCGTTATGGTATACAGCGATAAGGGCTTAAACGGAATGAGCCAGGCTTACCACAGACTGTACCGTGACCGCCTGATGCGCGGAAAATGGAGAAATCATGCACGCCCGATCCTTCTTAATAACTGGGAGGCAACCTATTTTGATTTTGATGAGGAAAAAATCCTCAATATTGCAAAAAAAGCCAAAGAGGTTGGGGTAGAGCTTTTCGTTCTGGATGACGGATGGTTCGGAACCAGAAACGATGATTACCAGGGCCTTGGCGACTGGTTCGTAAATAAGAATAAGCTTCCAAACGGAATTTCCGGACTTTCCCGTAAGATCGAGGAGATGGGCCTGAAATTTGGTCTTTGGGTAGAGCTTGAGATGGTAAACAAGAACAGCGACTGCTACAGAGCACATCCGGACTGGCTCATCGGAGCACCGGATCGTTTTGAGTCCCACTCAAGACATCAGCACGTTCTTGATTTTTCCAGACCTGAGGTTGTGGATTTTATTTATGATTCCATCTCCAAGGTTATCGAGGAATCTTCCATTTCCTACATTAAATGGGATATGAACCGCTACATGTCCGAGCCTTTCAGCCGCGGCGCATCTGCAGCAGATCAGGGCAAGACTATGCATAAATATATCCTTGGTGTATATGAGCTGTATACAAGACTGACAGAGAGATTCCCTGACATCCTCTTTGAATCCTGCGCAAGCGGCGGAGCAAGATTTGATCCGGGAATGCTGTATTTTGCACCGCAGACATGGACCAGTGATGATACCGATGCAGCAGAGAGAGAGAAGATCCAGTACGGTACCTCCTTTGTTTATCCGATCGTCAGCATGGGATCTCATGTATCAGCAGTACCGAATCATCAGCTGCACCGTACCACACCGCTTTCCACAAGAGCAAATGTGGCATATTTCGGAACCTTTGGCTATGAGCTGGATCTGAATCTTTTAAGTGCCAAAGAGATCGAAGAGGTAAAGGCACAGGTGGAATTCATGAAGGAACATCGTGACCTGATCCAGGTGGAGGGCGATTTCTACCGTATCTTAAGCCCGTTCGAAGGAAATGATACTGCATGGATGGTTGTTTCCAGAGACAAAAAACAGGCAGTTGCCGGATACTATGAAAGACTGAACAAGGTCAATGCTTCCTGGATGCGTCTGCGCTTCAAGGGTCTTGACGAGGATCAGCTTTACAAAGTAAAATGGGAAGATAAGTGCCTGAAAGCTTACGGAAATGAGCTGATGTATGCAGGAATCCCGGTTGATCGTGACTACTGCAATAAGACAAACGGTGATTTCCATTCTGTATTGTATACAATTGAAGCAGAGGACTGATTTCTGTAAATGATGGAATAAAAATTATCTGCAGAAAAACATCCGCCTGACCAGAAAAATAACAGGCCGCCGGATATGGCGGTCTGTTATTGGGTGGCGAAGCAGCTCACAGGCGGAAACATAATATATGACATCAGGGAGGTGACAAGTTGCTTCATACAGTTGGTTTTACAAACTCGGACAGCTATAAATGTCTGGAGAATTTAAAGAAAGGTGCGGTGGATCTCTGTCTTACTTATTGTGGGTGGGAAAAATGCGATCCGGGACATCGATTTGGACCAAATAAAAGGATCTCTCATGTACTTCATATCGTGGAATCCGGAAGCGGAGTTTTTGAGATGGATGGCCATCAGTATCATCTGACAGGTGGAGAAGCATTTCTGATCCCATCCAGTGTGGAGGCCTGGTATGAGGCAGACATGGATAATCCCTGGACGTACCGCTGGGTGGGATTTGAGGGAATGACTGCAGAGGAAGTGATCCATGTAAGCGGCTTCAGCAGGGAAAATCCGGTCCGAAGGATCCACTGCATGGAAAATGCTGCAAAATATATTGATGCAATGGTCCAGACCAACAAGCTCGTTTTTGAAAATGAGCTGAAACGGAACGGACTTCTGCTGCTCCTTTTGTCTGATCTGATCGTAGATAACCGGGATGCATGTCTGAGAGAAGGCAAGCTTCTTCCGTCCCACAGATATCCCAATTCCGTTTATGTGGAGCATGCAGTAGATTACATTGCAGCCAACTTTGACAAGCGGCTTAAGATCAATGAGCTGGCAGACCGCATCGGAGTCAACCGCAGCTATCTTACCAGCACCTTTAAGAAAAGCCTCGGATGTTCCCCGCAGGAATACCTGATGAATCTCCGCATTGAGAAAGCCAAATCACTTCTGAAAAAAGGAGATATCCAGGTCAACGAGGTGGCTGCAAGAGTGGGATATGGAGACCCTTTAGCTTTTTCTAAAGTTTTTAAAGCAAGAACAGGAAGGAGTCCAAGAGAATATAAAGAAGAAAAAAGAAGCCTTGTGGTGAAAGGGAAGAAAGGGGATTATACAGAATCTGAGCCCTGATCCTGTGATATATTTCACGAAGAAAAAAGAACTCTCTGTCTGGCCGGAATATATAAAATTCTGGTATCGGGCAGAGCGTTTTTTATGTCATAAGAAATGTTATAGAAAATTACTTCCAGGTATCTCATGCAACAAAACAACAATTATTAACATCAAAGTACATATTTTAAACAAGTTTCCGGTAGTATGATAAGATCACAAAGAAAACGAAGCGGGACTGCACCGCAGAAATAGCAGAAAATCAGGAATTTCAAAGAAAAATATAAGAATTCCGGATAAGAGATCCAACAAAGGAAACAGGAGGAACGAATATGATCAAAATTACATTCATGGGAGCTGGAAGCACGGTTTTCGCAAGAAATGTACTTGGCGATTGTATGTGCACACCGGCACTTCGCGAGAGCGAGATCGCACTTTATGATATTGACGAGAAGAGACTGGAGGATTCCAGAATTATCTTAAGTGCCATCAACCACAACGTAAACGAGGACCGCGCAGTGATCAAAACTTATCTCGGTGCCGAGAACCGTAAAGATGCACTTCGAGATGCAGATTTCGTAGTCAACGCCATTCAGGTAGGCGGATATGAGCCATGCACAGTTACAGATTTTGAGATCCCGAAGAAATACGGCATTAAACAGACTATCGCAGATACCCTGGGAATCGGCGGAATCATGCGTGCACTTCGTACCATTCCGGTCCTGGAAGAGTTTGCCCGGGATATGGAAGAAGTCTGCCCGAACACTCTGTTCCTGAACTACTCCAACCCTATGGCAATGCTTACCGGCTATATGCAGCGTTTTACAAAGATCCGTACTGTAGGCCTCTGTCACAGCGTTCAGGTCTGCTCCCAGAAGCTTCTTGAGGGAATGGGAATGGAAGACAAGATTGAGGGACGTACCGAGCTGATCGCAGGTATCAACCACATGGCATGGCTTCTTGAGATCCATGACAAAGATGGAAACGACCTGTACCCGGAGATCCGCAGAATTGCAGAGGAGAAGAATACATCCGGTGAGAAACATGAGGATATGGTACGTTATGAGTACATCCGTCATCTTGGCTACTACTGCACAGAGTCCAGTGAGCACAATGCAGAGTATAATCCGTTCTTCATTAAATCCAAATATCCGGAGATGATCGAGGAGTTCAATATTCCGCTTGACGAATATCCGAGAAGATGTATCAAACAGATCGAGGGCTGGGAAAAAGAGCGCGAGGATATCCTCAAGGATGGCAAGATCGGCCATGAGAGAAGTAAAGAGTATGCTTCTTATATCATGGAGGCTGTTGTTACAAACACACCGTACAAGATCGGTGGAAATGTTCTTAACAACGGTTACATCGATAACCTTCCGTCGGATGCTTGCGTAGAGGTTCCATGCTATATCGACGGAACCGGTGTACATCCGGTAAAAGTGGGCAAACTGCCCACACAGCTGGCAGCTATGAACTCATCCAATGTCAGCCCGCAGCTCCTTGCTATTGAGGCAGCAGTGACCAAAGACCGCCAGAAAATCTATCAGGCAGCCATGATGGACCCGCACACAGGTGCAGAGCTGAATATCAAAGACATCCAGGCAATGTGTGATGAGCTGATCGAGGCACATGGGGATTATATGAAGATGTACCGCTAAGGCAGGAAATGATCGGAAGGCAGCAAAAACTTTGAAATAAATATGCAAGGCGGCATATAAAGGCCGGAACACCAGAATGGGGAGGGTGTTCCGGCCTTTCTTTATATGGAACTTTTGATAAATAATAAAAACAACAGATCGCTGTCCAGGTCATGGAAGAACTGGAACGTCAGGGCAAAAAGATCCCGGAAGATGTTGCGGTAACCGGCTATGATAATTCACTATATGAAAGACAGGGACAGGGCATTACCACTATCACCCATCCCCAGGAAAAACTGGGAGATCGATGCTTATCCGGTTAATGAGATCGCAGAATATGTTCAGGATGTAAGCCAAGGAGATATTGATGTTCTGGTAGAAGAATATTATAATAAATACGATATGATTCTGGATGGACGTGACCCTGAGGAATTTAAGAAGCATGTAGCAGTCCAGGCAGGGATCGAGATCGGTTTTGAGCGCTTCCTCGAGGAGAAAAACTATCAGGCTATCGTAACACACTTTGGTGATCTGGGCTCCTTGAAACAGCTTCCGGGACTTGCGATCCAGCGACTGATGGAAAAAGGCTATGGCTTCGGTGGCGAGGGTGACTGGAAAACAGCAGCTATGGGTATTGAAGCGGTTTATATTGATGGCGATACAACGATCCGGAATCTGCAGAATGAGCTGAGATGGAACAGCATGTATTTCAGCAAATAATACGGGAGGTTTTTACAATGGGATTAAATGAGGCAAAAACAGCAATTTTTGAGAATCGCACGGCTCTTGGTATTGAGTTTGGTTCCACAAGGATCAAGGCAGTTCTGGTGGACGATAAGAACCAGCCCATCGCATCCGGAGCCTATGAATGGGAGAACCAGTATGTGGATGGTATCTGGACATACAGCCTGGAGGAAATCTGGAAAGGTCTCCAGGGCAGTTACCAGGATATGGCAGAAGATGTTCAGAAAAAATATGGAGTGGAGCTTACAAGCGTAGGTGCGTTTGGTGTCAGTGCCATGATGCATGGCTATATGCCGTTTAATAAAGAGGGAGAGCTGATGGTCCCGTTCCGTACCTGGAGAAACAACATCACAGGAGAAGCCTCTGAGAAGCTGGCAGAGCTTTTCCATTACAATATCCCTCAGAGATGGAGCATCGCACACCTGTATCAGGCGATCCTTAACGGTGAGGAGCATGTAAAAGATATCGATTATATCACCACTCTGGAAGCCTATGTGCACTGGAAACTCACCGGAAAAAGAGTCCTTGGTATCGGTGATGCGGCAGGTATGTTCCCGATCGACAGTGAAACGAAGGACTATAACGAGGAGATGGTTCAGAAGTTCGATGAACTGGTTGCGCCTTATGGTTTCCCATGGAAGCTTCGCGATATTATGCCGAAAGCTCTGGTGGCAGGTCAGGATGCAGGAGCTCTTACTGAGGAAGGCGCAAAGCTTCTGGATGTAAGTGGAAAGCTGAAAGCTGGAATCCCGATGTGTCCGCCTGAGGGAGACGCAGGAACCGGTATGGTTGCCACAAACAGTGTCCGCCAGCGTACCGGAAATGTTTCCGCAGGAACTTCCGTATTTGCCATGATCGTCTTGGAAAAAGCACTTTCCAAACCGTACAAAGAGATCGATATGGTTACCACTCCGGCAGGAGACCCGGTTGCCATGGCACATTCCAACAACTGTACTTCGGATCTGAACGCATGGGTAAATGTGTTTAGGGAATTTGCAGAAGCTATGGGCATGGAAGTAGATATGAACAAACTGTTCGGAACTCTTTATAACAAAGCCATGGAAGGCGACCCGGACTGTGGCGGACTTCTTTCCTACTGCTATTTCTCCGGCGAGCATATGACCGGCTTTGAAGAGGGACGTCCACTGTTTGTACGTTCTCCTGAGAGCAAATTTACACTGGCAAACTTTATGCGAAATAATCTTTACACCTGCCTCGGCGCCATGCGTGTAGGTCTAGATATCCTTCTGAATCAGGAGCATGTAAAGATCGATAAGCTTCTGGGCCATGGCGGCCTCTTTAAGACAAAGGGTGTCGGCCAGCAGATCCTTGCAGATGCGGTAAATGCACCGGTATCCGTAATGTCCACAGCAGGAGAAGGCGGAGCCTGGGGAATCGCACTTCTGGCTTCCTATCTGCTCAACAAGAGAGAAGGCGAAGACCTTGCGGATTTCCTGGATGAAGATGTCTTCAAAGGAAACGAAGGCAGCACACTGGCGCCGGAAGCAGAAGGCGTGAAAGGATTCAACGCATTTATGGATCGGTATATGAAAGGTCTTGGCATTGAGCGTGCGGCTGTAGAGTCTGAGATATGGTAAAACGAAGAACGGATTGAAATAAAAATCTTCGATTTACTGGCATAATAGAAAAATCTGTTAATTTATTGTATGTGCTTAAAGAGGAATATAAATGAAGCAGATGATTTATGAAAAGAAGAAACCGACTCCGGGCCAGCTTGTACATATCATGATCGACCGTCCAATGAACAGTTATAGTGAAAGAAGATATTTACACCATTGAAGATATTTATAATCTTCCTGAAGGGGAACGGGCAGAACTGATTGATGGACAGATTTATTATATGGCACTGCCCAGCAGGAAACATCAGAAGATTTCGGGAGAAATATTTGCTTCTGTCAGTGAATATATTCGTTCCAATAAGGGAAAATGTGAAATTTATGCGGCTCCGTTTGCTGTATTTTTGGATGAAAAATCAAATACCTACTTTGAACCATTTTTCTGCTATGAAAATGAATGGATCTCATTGAAAATATTTCTTCATAATGTTATCATTGGACACGAAAAACACAGAAAAAATAAGAAAAAAAATTAAACGGTTGTATATGTGTCTGTAATATGATCAGAGACAGCCGGTCAGAGTGTCAGAGATCAGAATGGTGGGTGGCTGAATGTTTGATGACCAGGGCTATACAGGAGGAGAACAGAATGAAATTAACCATGCTTGGAACAGGTAACGCACTGGTAACAGAGTGCTACAATACATGTTTTGTGCTCAGCGATGAGTACGGCCATTTTCTGGTTGACGGAGGCGGCGGAAATACCGTGCTTTCCCAGCTGAAGAAGGCTGGCGTTGATCTGATGGATGTTCATGAGATCTTTGTTACACATAAGCACGTAGACCATATCATGGGGATCGTGTGGGTGATCCGCATCATTTGCCAGAACATGAAAAAAGGCACTTATCAGGGCGAGGCAAACATCTATGCTCATGATGAAGTGATCGGACTTCTGAAAGACATGGCATTTAAGCTTCTGAATAAGAAGGAGACACAGTACATCGGTGACAGACTTCATCTGATCGAGGTAAAAGACGGCGAGGAAAAAACAATTCTTAATAAGAAAGTGACCTTTTTTGATATCGGTTCCACCAAGGCGAAACAGTTCGGATTCCAGATGATCTATGACGGTGGTAAGGTACTTACCTGCTGCGGAGACGAGCCATACAATGAATGTGAAGAGAAATACGCAAAAGGCAGCGACTGGATGTTCCACGAAGCATTCTGTCTGTATGGACAGCGTGATATCTTCAATCCATATGAGAAGCATCACTCCACAGTTAAGGATGCCAGTGAGCTGGCTGAGAACCTTGGAGTTAAGAATCTTGTCCTGTATCACACAGAGGATAAGAACATTAAGAAACGTAAAGAGCTTTACGGAGCAGAAGGCAGAGAGTATTATCACGGAAATCTGTTTGTTCCGGATGATCTTGATGTGATCGAAATGTAATAACTGTAAAAAGAAAGACTGGAAGTATGGCATATGCTGTATTTCCGGTCTTATTATATTTGGAAACAGAGAGGATACTAATAAATTTCATAGTACCTCTGTCAGGTAGAAAAATACTTGTATGGCAAAAAGGTATCGTTTACAATAAAGAATACACACATAGCATTGCAAGAGCATGTCAATAAGAACAGATCTGAAAATTACAGATTCGGATCCGGCAAAAATAAGATTTTACAAATTACGAGGTGACAGAACATATGCCAGCAACAGATAACATCACACTTGAAAAAAAATACAGAAAACTCCAGGAAATCCTCCGTTCCCTGGGAAGTGTAGCCGTAGCTTTTTCCGGTGGAGTGGATTCCACATTTTTGCTGAAAGCTGCACAGGAAACACTTGGCGACAAAGCTATGGCCATTACCGCATGTCCATGCTCCTTCACCGACAGAGAACTGAAAGAAACGCAAGATTTCTGCCAGGAAAATCACATTTGCCAGGAGATATGCAAGATCAACGAATTCGACATCCCGGGGTTCCGTCAGAATCCGCCGGACCGCTGCTATATCTGCAAAAAAGCCATCTTTACCAGACTTTGGGAAGTTGCAAAGGCGTGCCATATGAACATGATCGTGGAAGGTTCCAACATGGATGATCTGGGCGACTACCGTCCGGGAAAAAGGGCTATCCAGGAGCTTGGGGTCCGCAGTCCGCTCCAGGAAGCAGGCCTCTATAAAGAAGAGATCCGGGAGCTGTCAAAAGACATGAATCTTCCGACCTGGAACAAGCCATCCTTTGCCTGTCTTGCTTCCAGATTTGTATACGGTGAGACCATTACCGAGGAGAAGCTTCACATGGTAGATCAGGCCGAGCAGTTTCTGATGGATCTGGGATTCCATCAGTTCCGTGTTCGCATCCACGGTACCATGGCAAGGATCGAGGTTCCAGAAGAAGAGATCCTGAAAATTGCAGATAATGAAACAAGAACAAAGATCACAGAGAAATTCCGCACATTGGGATTTTCTTACGTGACTCTGGATCTTCAGGGCTTCCGTTCCGGAAGTATGAATGAAACACTGGGAAAATAAGTATCAGAAAATAAAATAATCCCCCGGAAATACCGCGCGAGAAGTATTTCTGGGGGATTGCTGCACGAATAGAACCGGAGGCTCCGTTACTGTGTTCAAATCTCAATTTTCGGATTGAGAATATCTGTCTGCCAGGCTGTATATCTTACATATAATCCTTCAGCACATCATGATCCCGCAGTACCTTCTCAACCACAGTACCCTTCACAACATTAAGAAGTGGTTTCTTCAGTGCATTCAGCGGCCCTGGCAGCTGGATCTCCAGCGGGGATTTTCCGTCCATCAGCTTCACACTGCTGTCCAGAAGCTCACGGATATCGTAAACGCTTCCCCATACTTCCGGAACCCCACGGTCTACACCGAAAAGTCCGTATACAGCCTCCATTGCAGTACGTACGGAATATTCTGTTGTGAATACGGTATCACGAGGAGTTTCCGCAAACTGGCCCAAGAATGCAAAATTTACACAACCATCCGGGATAACATCCGGGCGGTCACCTTTTGTGCGTGGCATGAAGAAGGCGGTGATGTATGGCATCATAGTCGGAACGCAGACAGCGCTGTTTTCAGCCATATCGTCGATCTGCTCTACCGGAACACCGAGGTGGTACAGCCACTCGGCGGTAATTTCCTTACCGGTACAATCCTTCATCGGCTTCTTGATATAATCACCGGGAACATCTGTGAACAGTCCGTAAACCCATACACAGACCTTCTTCGGATCTTGTTCCCTGAATTGTCCCTGACGGTTGATGGTCCAGCTTAAGAGCCATTTGGAATCCTGGCAGCTTACGATACCACCGGTAACAACCTTGCCGGTACGTGGGTCACGCTGGCAGATATTGGTGATATAAGGGATAATACGGTCATCCAAAGTGGTGACAGTAGCGGATTCCCAGTTTGTTCTGGAAATGTCTGAGCAGAACTTTTCCGGATGTCCGAAGGAAGGATCCTGAGCTGCGATATTTTTCCACAGAGACCATACACCACTGGTACGGACCTCTGCATCACCGTTTGGTGCATGGTTCTGGTCGCCGTAGATCGTGCCCTCTGTACAGCTTCCGTTAGTGACGAAAACATAATCATTTTCTGTAAGAAGGATGCCCTGCTCCACATCTTTTACCTTGCACTCGATAGCAGTGGCGATCTTTTTGCCATCTTTAAAATTAAAGATCACGTTTGTGACCTCAGTATTAAACTGGAAGTCAACACCTGCATCCTCCAGATATTTTTTCATGGGAAGGATCAGGGATTCGTACTGGTTGTACTTGGTGAATTTCAGGGCGCTGAAATCCGGAAGACCTGCAATGTGGTGGATAAAACGCTGGAAGTAAAGCTTCATCTCCAGAGCACTGTGCCAGTTTTCAAATGCGAACATGGTCCTCCAGTACAGCCAGAAGGTGGAATCAAACACTTCATCATCAAATACATCTTCGATGGTTTTATCGTAAAGATCCTCATCCTTTGTCATAAACAGCTTCATGATCTCCATGCAGCCCTTCTGGCTCAGGTTAAATTTTCCGTCGGTATGGGCATCCTGTCCACGGTTGACGGTTGCACGGCAGAGAGAATAGTTCGGGTCGTGCTTGTTCAGCCAGTAGAATTCGTCCAGAACAGAAGCACCCGGTTTTTCAAGAGAAGGAATACTGCGGAAAAGATCCCACAGGCATTCGAAATGGTTTTCCATCTCACGACCGCCACGCATGATATAGCCTCTGGACGGATCAAAGATTCCATCGCAGGCACCGCCGGCAATATCCATGGCTTCCAGGATGTGGATATGATCACCTGGCATCTGTGCGTCTCTTACCAGGAAGCATGCAGCAGCCAGGGAAGCAAGACCGCTTCCTACAATGTAGGCATGCTTGTCGTCCACACCTTCCGGTTTTTCCGGACGGGCAAAGGCTTCGTAGTTACCGTTGGAATAATAAATCCCTTTGCTGTTTTTGTCATGCTTTCCACGCTCGGTGTTGCGGTAGTTTGCAGTAGTTTCTTTCACATGGAGGTTTTCCTCTTCGTTGATCTCTCTTGTTTTTTTCATCAGCATGGCTGCGCCGGCTCCGGCTGCCGCAAGTGCTGCAAGTCCCATGAATCCTTTTTTATCTGACATATGACATCCACCTTTCGTAAATGAGATACCTGTTTGTATCGGATTAACTGTTCTTTGTTGCTGTTGAGGCTATGATAGCCCATCCGGAAAAAAGATTCTATTTACAAAATACCGAAAGTGTTCAGTTTTTTATCATTATGTCTGTTTTGATAAGTTTTTATTCTGTATGCATTTCTGCTGTTTTGTTTCTGGCGGCAAAATTGCGGATGGCGTTGTCGATGCTTCCGTACAGTGCGGTTGCGGTATCATCTGCGATTTCGCGATAATCTTCGCGCATGCCGTTTTTGATCCAGTCCAGCATGATTCCTACAAAGCTGTATTTATACAGATCTGCGATAAAAATTTTCTGTTCATCCGTGATGGGGATATCTTTTGATTTTTCTGTTACCACGCCCATAAGAAGATCGTAGGTAAGCTGGAACAGATAATTCTCGATCTGTTCCCGCCCCACGCAGCGGTATACATTTAAGATAAACGGCTTGTTTTCCATCACGGCATCAAAGATCTGCAGAAGCCCTTCATGCCATGTGGAAGAGGTTTTTTTGCCCTGAAGGGCAATTCTGGCATCTTCCAGACAGCACCACTCCACAAGATCATAGATATCCTTGAAATGATAGTAAAAAGTCATGCGGCTGATCCCGCAGTCCGTAGTCAGGTCATTGATGGTGATCTTATCTAAAGGTTTCTTAAGAAGTAGATGCTTCAGGGATTCTTCCAGGGCAAGCTTGGTTGCGTTTGTCATGTCTTGCGGCCTCCTTTGGCAAGGTTATAGTTATTAATATAACATGAAAGTGCACAGAAAATCCATGTTAAACAGTGACTTTTCTGTGAAATTATGATAAACTGAACCTGGAATATTTTGTGGAACAGAATGGAGTGTATTATGAAAAAGAAATCAGCTTGCATCCTGCTGGTTTTTGCTGCCGTGATAGTACTTACTTATATGACAGGAGAATCCTATTACAGAGGAATCAGTGAAAAAGCAGGGTTGGATGAACAGGAAGAGAAAATATATAAATACCAGTACGACATGATCGTGGACAGCCCCGATTCCCAGTTCTGGCAGGCAGTATATGACAGTGCGAAGAAAAAAGCAGCTCAGAATAATGTACTGCTTGAGATCATGGGGCCGGACAGAGAAACATCCTATGATAAACTTGATTATATGAATATGAGCATTGCGGCCAAGGCGGATGGTATTATCCTGCAGTATAATGGAGAAGCCGGTCTGGAAGAAGCGATCAATACTGCAGTAAGAAACGGAATACCGGTGGTTACAGTCATGAGTGATGCGGTGCACAGCCGCCGCCAGAGCTTTGTGGGAGTCAGCGATTATCAGCTTGGCATGGCTTACGGGGAAATTGTTGCCAAATACGTGGATGAGAACACGAAGAAGATCCTGATCCTGCAGAAACGGGACATTGATGATATGAACGAAAGTCAGATATACACTCAGATCAGCAATGCGGTGAAGATGGCAGCTGGTTCTGAGGATATTGAGATCAAGGGAAGGAATCTTCTGTCAACAGGAACCTTTGAAACAGAGGAGGCAGTTACTGATATTTTTCAGCAGAAGCGGAATGTTCCGGATATCCTTGTGTGTATGGATGAGGAGACAACGGAGTGTGCAAGACAGGCAATTCTGGATTTCAACCTTGCAGGAAAAGTGAAGATCATTGGTTATTATACATCTGAGGATATTCTGGCGGCAGTTGAAAAAGGTGTTATTTCAGTTACCTGTGATGTGGACACGACCCAGCTGGGACAGTACAGTGTGGAGGCAGTTACCAGCTATATAGAAGATGGAAGAACCAATTCTTTCTACAACGTAGACATTAATTTTCTTGACAGAACAGCAGTGAAGAAGATGAGGAGGGAGGCAGTCACAGATGAAAAAGATCCGTTGGAGTGACTTTTCTCTTGTAAGCAAGATCATGATCGAGGTTGGCGTGCTGGCAGTTTTACTGTTCAGCATCAACATGCTGTTTTATGCGCGGATCAACAACTCCATGCAGGAGATGGATGATGTGTATGCCAGCAATGCCCAGATCACAGAGCTTGGGCAGGTTTTTGACGATGTGCAGGACAGTATGTACCAGTATCTGAAGGTAAAAAACTCTCAGGCACTGATGGATTATTATCAGAATGAGGCGAAATACAGGCAGGAGCTGGAGAAGTTAAATGAACGGAATATTGATGATTCCGTAAAACTTCTGGAGAAGAAGATACGTAAGATGTCAGAATCATATCTTTCCTGTACCGCAGGAACTGTAGCTGCCAAGAGAGGCAGGAATGTGGAGAAATATAAGCAGGAATATGATGAAAGTCTGGAGCTTTATAGTTATATCCAGAGTTCTATGGATGAGCTGAACAAGCAGCTTTTTAAAGAAAATTCCCAGACTTATGCAGCTCTCCGGGCGGTTATGAGATATCTGGAGATCAGTAATATGATGATCATGCTTCTGGTGGTGATCTGTGGGATGTTCCTTCTGATCATGGCAACAAGGGAGATGTTCCTGCCGCTGACTAATATGGCAGAAACTGCACAGCTGGTAGGTCAGGGGAATTTTAATGTAAAGATGCCCCCAGCAGATTCCAGGGATGAGCTTGGAACGGTAACAAGAGCCTTTAATACCATGGTGGATAATCTTGGTCTTTACATTGCCAGGACAAAGGCCAGCATGGAAAAAGAACAGCAGATGATAGAGAGGGAGCTTTTGATGGAAACACATCTCAAGGAGGCACAGCTTAAGTATCTCCAGTCTCAGATCAATCCGCATTTCCTTTTTAATTCCCTGAATGCAGGAGTACAGCTTGCAATGATGGAGGATGCAGAAAAAACCAGTATCTTTGTGGAAAAGATGGCAGATTTTTTTCGCTACAATGTAAAGAAGGGTGAGGAAGATGCCACACTGGAGGAAGAACTGGAGGCTGTGGACAATTACATTTATATTCTGAATGTACGGTTTGCCGGGGACATCCATTTTTCAAAAAAAGTGGAATGTGATGTGGAAAATGTACGTGTTCCCAGTATGATCCTGCAGCCGGTTGTGGAAAACGCAGTCAATCATGGAATCCGGAATATAGATTGGGAAGGACATATTGATCTCAGTGTGGAGAAATGGAACGACCATATTGAGATCAGTGTTCGGGATAACGGACTGGGCATGACCGGAGAACAGATACAAAGAGTACTGTCAAAAAAAGTCCACAGCAGTTCAGGCGAGGGTGATTCCACGGGAATTGGAATGAATAATGTGATCAGCCGTCTGGAACTGTATTATGAGCGGGACGGATTAATGGAAATATACAGTGAAGGTGAAGGAATGGGAACAGAGGTAGTGATCAATATTCCTCTGGAGAGGAGCGAAAAAAATGTACAGAATCCTGATTGCTGATGATGAGGGGATCATGCTGGAATCCCTGAAAAATATTATAAGTTCCAACTATGGAAATGAATGTGAGATCCATACAGCCAAGACAGGCCGTGTGGTTGTGGAGGAGGCGGAGAAATATCCGCCGGATATCTGCTTTATGGACATTCAGATGCCGGGCTTAAGTGGAATCCAGGCAATCCGGGAAATTCAGAAATTTAACAGATCTGTGGTTTTTGTGATCATTACAGCCTATGATAAATTTAATTATGCCAAGGAAGCGGTAAATCTTGGAGTTATGGAATTTCTTACCAAGCCGGTAAACAAAAAGGTGATTCTGGAAATATGCTCCAAAGCTATGGAAAAGGTAGATTCCACAAGACAGAAGCGAAGCGATGATCTCCGTATCCGTGAAAAGCTGGAGACAGTTGTGCCCATGATCGAAAGCGGATATATCAATAATATTCTTCTGCAGGATGATTTTCAGACATATCAGGATAATTACAGGGAGCTTCTGGATATCCGAGAAGAATATGGATATATGATCGTGGCTGAATTCGGGGATTCCACGGAAAATGGCGTTCTTACCAATGCGGTGGGGGCCAGTGTGAAGGCAAACAAATTTTATTCCACATTCCGGGAAATCGCTCAGGGATTTTTTGAATGTCTGGTAGGACCCATTATGGGAAACCGTATTGTACTGCTTGTTCCATACCGTAATTCCAGGGAGTCCTATGAGGAACGTGTGGAGGTTGTAACAAGAACCAGAAACATGGTACATAAGCTGGAAAGCAGGATCGACAGTAAATTTCGCTGTGGTATCGGCCGGGTGAAGGAGATGGGAAGCACCATGAAAGAATCCTTCAAGGAGGCCATGATCGCACTTCGGGAAAGCACCAGCCATGTTATACATATTGAGGATGTTCCGGCTGCACAGAAATATGACGGCGAATATCCAAGAGATCTGGAACGTCGCTATGAAAAGCGGGTGATGGATAAGGATGTGGCAGGAGCTTTAAGCTGTGCCGAGGAATTTATCCGGTGGATGGAGAAGCAGCCGGGAGTAGATCTGGAGGACATGCGCATCAAGATCCTGGAGCTTGTGATGGGAGTGGAAAAAAAGGCCTTTTTTGCAGGTACCGTGAAATATGCGATCAGCTACCGCAGAAATTATATTCATGAGATCCAGGAATATACAGATATAGAAGGAATGAAAAAATGGTTCCTGGGCAAAACATCAGAAATCTGCAGTAACATGGAAATTGCAAGGGAAAAAGAAGCGGTTTCTATTATCGAAAAAGCAAAGTCCTATATTCGGGACAATTACAAAAAAGATATTTCACTGGATGAGGTGTCACGGGAGGTGGATATCAGCCCTTATTATTTCAGCAAGCTTTTTAAGCAGGAGACCGGAGGAAATTTTATCGAGTATCTTACAGAAGTGCGGCTTCGGAATGCAAGAGAACTTCTCAAGGATTCAGGGCTTTCCATCAAGGAGATCTGTGCGGAATCCGGATACAGCGACCCCAATTATTTCAGCAGGATATTCAAAAAATACGAAGGCGTGACACCAAGTGAATTCAGAGAGAGGTTGAGGTAGACAATATGAGCGGGGGGAAAATGATCAGAAAGCTGTTGATCTTGCTGTGTCTGTTGACATTGATGCTGAATGGCTGCGCTTCCGAAAAAATAAAGCAGACAGCTGCACAGGAAAACGATACAGAGGAAGACAGTGGTGAAAAGAAAATTCAGATCGGTCTTACAGTGGATTCCTTTGTTATTGAGAGGTGGATTCGTGACAGGGATGCATTCGTGGCAACCGCAAGGGAATTGGGAGCGGAAGTGAATGTTCAGGATGCGGGAGCAGATACAAAAGAGCAGATCAGCCAGATCGACTATTTTATCAAGAAGCATATGGATGTGATCGTGATCATTGCCAGAGACTGCAAGGCATTATCTGAGGCTGTGGAGCGTGCCCACAATGTAGGGATCAGGGTGATCTCCTATGACCGTATGGTAAATGATGCGGATACAGACATGTATATTTCCTTTGATAACCGGAAAGTCGGAGAGGTCATGGCACAGTCCATGATGGAAGCGATCCCTAATGGCGGAAAGATTTTTATGGTCCAGGGATCTGCTTCAGATAACAATGTGGACATGGTAAAAGAGGGATTTGAAGACACTCTGAAAAACAGTGATCTGAAGGTGGTTTACGAAGCCAACTGTGAGGGCTGGGTCGCGGAGCTGGCAGCAGATTATGTGGAGGAGGCACTGGAAGAGTACCCCGATGTAAAGGGAATCATGTGTGGAAATGATGATATTGCCAGCCAGGTGATACAGGTTCTTGCGGAAAACCAGCTTGCCGGCCAGGTGATCGTGGTAGGCCAGGATGGTGATCTGGCTGCATGTCAGCGTATTGTAGAAGGAACCCAGTACATGACAGCATTTAAATCTATTGAAGATCTGGCATGCCAGGCAGCTGAATATGCGGTGAAGATGGCAGAAGAGGGAAAGCTTCCGTCAGATGTGACAGATACCATGAACGATGGAAGCTATGATATCCCGGCGAAGGTGCTGGAACCGGTTGCCGTTACAAGGGATAATATTGATGAGGTGATCATTGACGGCGGTTTCCACAGAAGGGATGAAGTATATCTCAATACAGATTATGATACAGAGTAATGCAGAACAGATTGCATACCGGCATATATGTGGTGGTGAAATTCTGCAAGTAATGTGGCAGTGTAGCCATATGTGCAATAATACACAATTATGACAAAAATCAATAGCAGATTTTTGGTGCAAAAATGTCTTGCCTGATGCAGGGCATTTTTCTTTTGCAAAAAAATGTCTCTGTCATTGCCAACTATGTCCAGACAGTCCTGTGCTATAGTAACATCATCGAAGGAAACGTGATTCAAAAAACAAATAATGAAACGGAGGATTTTACAATGAAAAGAAAAATGGTATCTGCACTTCTTTGCGCAACAATGGTAGCTGGTATGGTGGTAGTTCCGGCAGCAACAGCACAGGCAGCAGACAAGAAACTGATCGGTGTTACCATGCCGACCAAGGATCTCCAGAGATGGAACCAGGATGGCGAGAACATGAAGAAAGAGCTGGAGGCAGCAGGATATGAAGTAGACCTTCAGTATGCATCCAACGACGTAAGCACACAGGTTTCCCAGCTTGAGAACCAGGTAGCAAACGGATGCGACCTTCTGGTTGTGGCATCCATCGACGGAAGCAGCCTTGGCGAGCCACTGAAACAGGCCAAAGAAAAAGGAATTCCGGTTATCTCCTATGACCGTCTTCTTATGAATTCCGACGCAGTAACCTATTATGCAACATTCGATAACTATAAAGTAGGTCAGAAACAGGGCGAGTACCTGGTAGATGCTCTGGATCTTGACAATCAGGACGGACCATTTAACATCGAGCTGTTCACAGGAGATCCTGGTGATAATAACTGTAACTTCTTCTTCGGTGGTGCAATGGATGTTCTCCAGAAATATATTGATGACGGAAAGCTGGTAGTAAAATCCGGTCAGACAGAGTTTGAGCAGGTTGCCACAGCTAACTGGGACAGCGCAAAAGCACAGGACAGAATGGATACTATTATCGCTGGTAACTACTCTGACGGAACAAATCTTGACGCAGTTCTCTGCTCCAATGATTCCACGGCACTTGGTGTTGAGAATGCACTGGCAGCTTCTTACACAGGAAAATATCCGATCATCACCGGTCAGGACTGTGACACACCAAACGTTAAGAATCTTGTAGCAGGAAAACAGGCAATGTCCGTATTCAAAGATACAAGAGCTCTTGCATCTGCAGTAGTAAAAATGGTTGACTCCATCATGAAAGGTGAGGAACCGGAAGTAAACGATACAAAATCCTATGATAACGGAACAGGTGTCATCCCGACATACCTTTGCGATCCGGTTGTTGTTACAACAGATAACTACAAAGAAATCCTGATCGATTCCGGATACTACACAGAGGATCAGATCAAATAATCATAATTTTTAAGAAAGAAATTTATCACATGCAGGCGGGGAATATAACCGCCTGCATGAACAGTGGAAAGGGAGGGAAATTGAGTTGGCTAAGATACTTCTGGAAATGAAAAATATCACCAAAACTTTCCCAGGTGTAAAGGCACTGGATAATGTTAATCTCCAGGTCGAGGAAGGCGAGATCCACGCACTGGTAGGTGAGAACGGTGCCGGTAAATCTACATTAATGAATGTATTAAGTGGTATATATCCGTATGGCTCGTATGAAGGAAATATTATTTACGATGGTGAGATCTGTAAATTTAACACCATCAAAGACAGTGAACATAAAGGAATTGTGATCATTCACCAGGAACTGGCACTGATCCCGTATATGACTATCGGTGAAAACATGTACCTGGGCAATGAAAGAGGCAGGAGCTTTTCCATTAACTGGAATGAAACTTATGGGGAAGCAGATAAATATTTGAAAATAGTGGGACTGGAGGAATCCTCCAGAACTTTGATCAAGGATATCGGTGTAGGTAAACAGCAGCTGGTTGAGATCGCAAAGGCACTTGCAAAGAATGCAAAGCTGCTCATTCTGGATGAGCCTACCGCATCACTGAACGAAGATGACTCCAAAGCTCTTCTGGATCTTCTTCTGAAATTCAAGAAGCAGGGAATGACCTCTATCATCATTTCCCATAAATTAAATGAGATTTCCTATGTGGCAGATAAGATCACAGTTATCCGAGATGGATCTACCATTGAAACACTGGATAAAAAGAAAGACGATTTTTCTGAGCAGAGGATCATTCAGGGAATGGTTGGACGTGAGATGACAGACCGGTTCCCGAAACGTCCAAATGTAAAGATCGGCGATGTTTCCATGGAAGTTAAGAACTGGAATGTTTACCATCCTCTGTATACAGAACGTAAGGTGGTAAATAACGTATCCTTTAAAGTACATAAAGGAGAGGTTGTCGGTATTTCAGGACTGATGGGAGCAGGACGTACAGAATTGGCCATGAGTATTTTTGGCAAGAGCTATGGAACTAAGATTTCCGGCCAGGTGTTCATGAATGGAAAAGAAGTGAAGCTGAATACAGTTCAGGAGGCTATTGACAACAAGCTCGCCTATGTTACAGAGGATCGAAAAGGAAACGGATTGATCCTTTCCAAGTCCATAAAGATGAACACTACGCTTGCAAACATGTCCGGTATCAGTAATGGAAAAGTGATCGATACGGATAAAGAATACGCAGTTGCTGAGGAATACAGGAAGAAACTGAAAACCAAGTGTCCGACAGTTGAGCAAAATGTCGGAAACCTGAGCGGTGGTAATCAGCAGAAGGTCCTTCTTGCAAAATGGATGTTTGCAGAGCCGGATATTCTGATTTTGGATGAACCTACAAGAGGTATTGACGTAGGTGCCAAATATGAAATCTACTGTATCATCAATGACCTGGTCGCAGCAGGAAAATCTGTGATCATGATCTCTTCTGAGCTTCCGGAAGTGCTTGGAATGTCAGACAGAATCTATATCATGAACGAGGGCAGATTCGTAGGTGAGGTAAGTGGTGAGGAAGCTACATCTGAGCTGATCATGTCCAGGATCGTGAAGTCAGGTAAAGGAGAGTAAGAAGATGGAGAAAAAGATTAGTTTTTCAGAAATATTAAAAAAATATACCATGGTCATTGTTCTGGTATTTGTTGTGATCATGTTTTCTGTGAACACAAAGGGCGTTATGCTTCTTCCGCAGAATGTAAATAACCTGGTAGCCCAGAATGCATATGTATTTATTCTTGCAACCGGTATGCTGTTCTGTATTTTAACAGGTGGTAACATCGATCTGTCAGTTGGTTCTGTTGTATGCTTTGTTGCTGCTGTCGGTGGTAAGATGATGGTTCTCAACAGTATGAACCCGTATCTCACTATGATCGTGATGCTTCTTGTGGGTATTGCCATTGGTGCATGGCAGGGATTCTGGATCGCTTATGTACGAATTCCTCCATTTATTGTTACTCTGGCAGGTATGCTTGCTTTTCGTGGTCTTTCCAACGTAGTTCTGGAAGGACAGACCCTGGCCCCGATGCCGGATGCTTATCTGGCTCTGTTCAATAACTATATTCCGGACTTCCTTGGTGGAGGTGAAGGATTTAACAGAACATGTTTTGTAGTTGGCATTATTGTCTGCATCCTCTATGTTGCACTTGTTATGAAAAACCGTGCAGACCGTGCAAAAAAAGGCTACAGTGTTGAGTCTTTCGGTGGTGTTGCAGTGAAGATGGTTCTGATCTGTGCAGTTGTTCTTGCATTCATGTTCAGACTTGCTCAGTACAAAGGTATCCCGAATTCCCTTCTCTGGGTTGTAGTGATCATCGCAATCTATACATACATTGCTTCCAAGACTACAACAGGTCGTTATTTTTATGCAGTTGGCGGTAATGAGAAGGCAACAAAGCTTTCCGGTATTGACACAAACAAGGTTTATTTCCTTGCTTACCTGAACATGGGCCTTCTGGCAGCTATTGCAGGTATGGTGACAATGGCCAGACTGAACTCATCCAACCCACAGGCAGGTACAAACTTCGAGATGGATGCGATCGGTGCATGTTTCATCGGTGGTGCTTCTGCTTATGGTGGTACCGGTACAGTTCCCGGTGTTATCATTGGTGCCCTTCTTATGGGTGTTCTGAACCTTGGTATGAGTATCATGGGTATTGACCAGAATATCCAGAAGGTTGTCAAAGGTATGGTTCTTCTTGCAGCCGTTATCTTCGATGTTGTAAGTAAGAGAAAATCCTTTATCGTAAAATAATAAAAATGAATGAAGTTTAGCAGCAGGCTTTCGGAAAGATCTGAAGTCTGCTGCTTTTTTGCATAGGAAATTATTCCGCAACAAGATTCTTCTTTTGCTGTTGTTTTATGTGAGAGTTTTTTGCCAGATTTTGTGGTTTTATGGGGGATATGCTTGTTTTTGGGGGAGCGTTATATTATAATAAGGGAAAGTTAGTGATTTACGATTTTGTGTTGTCGGGAGGCTGTGATGGGAAATACAGTGACGATTTGTTTTGCGAATAATAAGGGCGGCAGCGGGAAGTCTACCAGCTGTTCCAATGTAGGTGCGGCACTGGCCGGTATGGGGAAGAAGGTTCTTCTCGTGGACGGCGATATGCAGCTGAATCTTTCCCTTTCATTTTTTGATGAAGAAGAAGTTCTGAAGATGGCTGCCGGGGAAAAAAATCTCTACTATGCCATTGGTCATCAGTCGGATCTCAGCGATTTTATCGTGCATACGAAGTATGAGAATCTGGATCTGGTTCCGTCGTCTACGCTGATGAGCTCCGTGGAATATGAGCTTTTTACGAAATGGCAGAGAGAATTTATCCTGCGGAAATGCCTGCAGAAGATCAAGGATTCCGGGGTGTATGATTACATTCTCATCGATGCACCGCCGACTCTTGGCGGCTGGGTGATGAATATCCTGTGTGCATCGGATTACGTTCTGGTTCCAGTGGAGGCCAGCCCGTGGGGCATGTTTGGGCTTGCAAATATGTTTGATTTTCTGAATGAGGTCCGTGAGATCGCTCCGGCGCTTCAGGTTCTGGGAATTGTGGTGACCAAGGCAGATGCCAGAAAGAATTATTTCAAACAGACCATGGAGACTTTGAAAGAGATGGAAGGAATCTATCTTTTCGAATCCTTTATCCGTGTGGACAGCTCTATCGAATGGTCACAGGACAGCAGCGAGCCGGTTGTGGAATTCAAAAAAAGCAGCCGCAGCGCAAAAGAATACATAGCATTGGCAGAGGAGGTAATGAATCGTGTCAGTAGGTAAAGCAAGCATCGCAAGAGCAGTAAATGCAGAGAAAACAGCAAAGACAGAAGAGAAAGTTACAGAAGTAAAAGAGGCCCAGGTTAAAGCAGCAGAGGTAAAAGTTGAAACAGAGGAAAAAGCAGCAGAAAAAACAACTGTAAAGAAAACAGCAGCGAAAGCTCCTGCCAAAAAGACAGCAGCAAAAACCACAGCAAGGAAAGCAGCCACAACAAAAACAACAGCAAAGAAAACCACCACCAGAAAGACGACAACACGAAAAACTGCAGCTAAGAAAACAGCCGCCGCAGAAACCACAACAGGAACCGTAGCTCAGAATGTGATCAGTGGAGGAAACGCTGATGAACTTCAAGCCAAGTTCCTCACCCCAAAGAAAGACGAGTCGGACAACAACCAATCGGTAGGAATCAAGGATGAACTTCCGGTTTATCTGCTGTAATATTTACTGAATTTTTTGAAAAATAAGTAACAAACAAAAAAGACTGCCATATATCCACATCATTTGTGATATACAGCGGTCTTTTATTTTTATCCCATAATAATCCCAGTGGGACAGCGAAGCGCCTCCCACGTCCGTCTGCGATCAGTCAACATTCAACCCGTTCCGGCATGAAACACCAGGCGTGCCCAAGAGGGTGGGAGCTTTAGCGTTGGGACGAAAAATCATTCCGACAAGCTGCACGCCCCAAACTGCGGAAAATCTGTCCCGAATTCAGTTGGCGTAGCCCGCTACGCCGCCCTCATCCGAAACAGATTTTCCACAGTTTGTGACGCACATCTTGCCGAAAGCATTTTTCGTCCCAACGCTAGGAGGGTCTTCGGGCTTCGCAACTCTGAGATGACCCTCCCTCGTATATTTACATATTGTAATACGCAGCATACAATCCATTCTTCTCAAGCAGCTCAGCATGTGTACCGCGTTCAGCGATACCATCCTCTGTGATCACAATGATCTCATCCGCATCACGGATCGTAGAAAGCCGGTGCGCGATCGTAATGGTAGTACGATTTTTTGAAAGCTCCTCCAGACTCTTCTGGATCCAACGTTCGCTTTCGTTATCCAGAGCGCTGGTGGCCTCATCCAGGATCAGGATCGGAGGATTCTTAAGGAATACACGTGCAATGGAGATCCGCTGCTTCTGTCCGCCGGAAAGGCGTGTGCCACGTTCTCCGACATAAGTGTCGTATTTATCCGGAAGCTCCATGATAAAGTCATGGATACTCGCACATTTGGCGGCTTTGATGATCTCTTCATCGGAAGCTCCGGGCTTTCCGTAGGCAATATTATCCTTGATGGTTCCATCAAAAAGATAGACATCCTGCTGTACCATACCGATCTGGCTTCGAAGGCTCTTAAGAGTCAGCCCGCGGATATCCTTTCCGTCTACAGTAATGGAACCGCCGGTCACATCATAAAATCTGGGCAGGAGAGAGCAGATCGTGGTTTTTCCGCTTCCGGAAGGTCCCACCAGGGCAATGGATTTTCCTGCCGGGATATCAATAGAGATATCGGAAAGCACAGGAGTTTCATCATCGCTGTAATGAAAAGAAACATGATCGTAACGCACATGTCCTTTCACGTCCGTAAGCTCCGCAGCGTTGTCTGCATCCCTGATCTCGGATTCTGTTTCCATCACATCCAGGAAACGGCGGAAACCGGAAAGACCCTTCTGCATCATTTCCACAAGTTCCACCAGGATCTGGATGGGGCTGATAAAGATTCCGATATACAGGGCATACATGGCAAGATCTGCAGTCTGCATTTCACCCTGAGCGATCAGATAGCCGCCGTAAACAAGAGTTACCAGGTACATCATACCCTGGAAGAAAAGATTGGAACTCATGAAGCTTCCCATGCAGTGATAATTATCTCTTTTGGAAACAAGGAACGCTTCATTGCTTTTCTTAAATTTGGCACGTTCGATGTCCTCGTTTGCGAAGGACTGTACCACGCGGATTCCGGAAAGCGTATCCTGAAGACTGGCATTTACATCTCCGATCTTACGACGGTTTTCCATGAAGGTTTCCTGCATTTTTGCATTCTGGCGGAAGGAAAACACAAACATCACGATCACCAGGAGGATCAGCGGCAGTGCAAGCTTTTTGTTGATAAAGAACAGGAAGATAAAAGCACCGACGATCTTTACCAGAGAGATAAAAAGATTCTCAGGACCATGATGTGCAAACTCGGAAATGTCAAAAAGGTCACTGACCAGCTTGCTCATCATCTGACCGGAATTATTCCTGCTGTAATAGGAAAAAGACAGCTCCTGGTAATGGTCAAAAAGCTCCCGGCGCATATCACGTTCCATCTTTGCACCCATCATATGTCCCTGATAGGTTACATAATATTTGCAGAGACTTTGCACAATGTACATAACAAAAAGAGAAGCTGCAATCACAGGGAGGGCATGAAGAATAATATCCTTATCCTGTGTAAAGAGAGTTTTTGTCATAGTACGAAGAATCTGGGGATAAGCAAGATCTACCAGACTGATAACGGCTGCACAGATCAGGTCAATAAAAAAGACCGCTTTGTACGGGCCGTAGTAGTGGATGAATTTCTTGATGGTATTCATCGGAAAAGTACCTCCGTTTTTATGAAATGTATAGTGTTGTCTGGGCAAAAAACATTGCTGCCGGACATTCTATGTTCATCTTATCATAAGTAAGAATAAAGTCAAGATAAGTGAATTTCAGGTCTGTTTCGTTTCTGCATACTTTCTGAGAATAGAAGCTATATGGCTGCTGTTCACAGGTAATATTCCGCGAGGGATTGCTGGCAACGGAGCGGATAGTGATATGAGGAGATATCTTTTTGGGAAAAATCAAATTACTCCTTGACACAGAAGAACAAAACCCGTATAGTGTATTTCAGATTTGGTGTGTAACTGATAAGCAGGCATTAACCAGTCATAAATGTTATTATTTGACGTTTATGGGGGTTGGTGTCTTTTTTTGTTGCCCACTTAAAAGACTCCCGCTCCAAAACGTCGAAAGAAAAGGAGAGAAAACATGAAAGACAAGATTTTCGGAGTTTTGCAGCGAGTGGGACGTTCCTTTATGCTTCCCATAGCAATCCTTCCTGTGGCAGGCCTGCTTCTTGGATTCGGCAGTTCCTTCACAAATGAAACAACCATTGCAACCTACGGACTTCAGAAGATTCTGGGAGACGGAACGATTTTACATGCACTCCTGATCATTATGAACAAAGTCGGAAGCGCGGTATTTGATAACCTGCCGCTGATCTTTGCAGTAGGTGTGGCCATCGGTATGGCAAAAAAAGAGAAAGAGGTAGCAGCTCTTTCTGCACTGATCGCTTACTTCGTTATGAATGTAGCCATCAATGGTATGCTGGTAGTAAATGGTAAGATCACAGCAGACGGACAGATCGCAAAAAGCGTTCTGGAAGGTACTGTAACCTCTGTCTGCGGCATCCAGTCCTTACAGATGGGTGTGTTTGGCGGTATCATCGTCGGCCTTGGTGTTGCGGCTTTGCATAACCGTTTTCATAAGATCGTGCTTCCAAACGCACTTTCCTTCTTCGGCGGTTCCAGATTTGTGCCCATCATTTCCACCATTGTATATATGTTTGTGGGAATCCTGATGTATTTCGTATGGCCGGCAGTCCAGAACGGTATTTATGCTCTGGGCGGTCTTGTAACAGGCAGCGGCTATATCGGAACTCTGATCTTCGGTATTATCAAACGTGCGCTGATCCCCTTCGGACTTCATCACGTATTTTATATGCCATTCTGGCAGACAGCCGTTGGCGGGACTATGGAGGTTGCAGGCCAGATGGTACAGGGCGGACAGAACATCTTTTTCGCCCAGCTTGCAGATTCCGCAAATGTAGCGCATTTCAGCGCAGATGCAACAAGATATTTTTCCGGAGAGTTCATTTTCATGATCTTCGGTCTTCCGGGAGCAGCTCTTGCCATGTACCGCTGTGCAAAGCCTGAGAAGAAAAAAGCAGCAGGTGGACTTCTTCTTTCCGCAGCCCTTGCATGTATGCTTACAGGAATCACAGAGCCACTGGAGTTCTCTTTCCTGTTTGTAGCTCCTGCATTGTTTGCGGTACAGGTTGTTCTTGCAGGTGCGGCTTATATGATCGCACATATGCTGAACATTGCAGTAGGACTTACCTTTTCCGGCGGTTTCCTTGATCTGTTCCTGTTCGGGATCCTTCAGGGAAATGCAAAGACAAGCTGGCTCAGGATTATCCCGGTAGGGATCATTTACTTTATTCTCTATTATGTGATTTTCACCTTCCTGATCAAAAAGTTCAACTTCAAGACTCCGGGACGTGAGGATGACGACACAGAAACAAAGCTTTACACAAAAGCAGATGTAAACGCGAGAAAAGAAGCCGGAAAAGCCGGTGAAGCAGCAGGAAACACATCCGCAGATCCGGTAAGTGAAGCCATCACAGCCGGTCTTGGCGGAAAGAAAAACATCAGTGATGTGGACTGCTGTGCAACAAGACTCCGTATCACCGTCCATGATGCAGCAAGAGTCAACGACGACATTCTGAAAACAACAGGCTCCAGAGGAATCGTGAAAAAAGGCCAGGGCGTGCAGATCATCTACGGTCCGCAGGTAACTGTGATCAAATCCAAGCTGGAGGATTATCTGGAGACAGCGCCGAATGAATATTTTGAAGGTGCAAATGAGAAAGAAACAGACAATGCGGAAAATCAGGCTCAGTCTGATACAGAGCGTACAGCAGAAAGTACAGGTGAGGCTGCTCAGAACACAGCTCCGACATCCGAAGCCAACACGCAGCCGGAGAAAAAGATTCTCAGAACAGCGATTGTCTACAGCCCGGTAACCGGTATCGCCGCAGATCTTTCCACAGCGCCGGATGAAGGCTTTGCGGAAGGAATGATGGGAGAGGGTGCTGTAGTCACACCGAAGGACCCGGTGATCTGTGCTCCGGAAGACGGCGAGGTAGAGTTTATTTTTGACACAAAGCATGCCATCGGATTCCAGACAGATACAGATCTTCCTATGCTCCTCCATATCGGCATTGACACTGTAAAGCTGGAAGGAAAAGGCTTTGAGATCCTGGTAGAGCAGGGACAGCATGTAAAAAAAGGCGAGCCGTTGATGAAGATTGACATCCCGTATCTTACAGAAAACGCTCCGTCCTTATGTTCTCCGATCCTTTGCACAGAGATCGAGGATAATCAGAGAGTACGCCTTCTTGCCAATGGAGAGATCAAGGCAGGAGAGCCGCTGTTCGCAGTAGAGACTGTGGAAGAATAGGAAATTTTTCAGCAATAATATAGAAGATTGGTTTTGTGAAAAGCGCGCCTAATGCCCGGGCGCGCTTTTCCTGTGGCAAAGAAAATAACTGTCTGTCAGAAGGGCTTTACACAAAAGAAAGATTCTGTTACGATAAAGAAAATCAACAGTTGCAGACAAAAATGTCGACTGAAAATCCGGGGCAGACAGTGGTGGAATGTGGAAAAGCAGCAGGATATATAAAAATGGTGGGGAAAAGATGTACAGAGTGAGCAAGGTATTGAACAATAACGGCATCATTGCCATAAATATGGAAGAAAACCAGGAATATGTACTTCTGGGAAAAGGTGTGGGATTTGGAAAGAAGGTCAGCCAGCGTTTTGAGGCTCCGGCAGACTGTACCATTTACAGGCTGGCTCAGGAGACAGAACGTGGCTCAGCAAAAGAACTGGCAAAGAGCGTAGCACCGGAATTTCTGGAGATTGCAGATGAAATATTGAGAGAAGCTGAGAAGACCTTTGGGGATACCATAGACAGAAGAATCCTGTTTCCCCTTGCTGATCATATTTCCTTTGCAGTGGGACGCATCCGGAATCATGAGCAGATCAGCAATCCCCTGACGGATGATATCAAGGTGCTTTTTTACAGTGAATTCAAGGTGGCGGAGGTATTGAAGAAGATCCTAAAGGAGCGGATGGATATTGAGATCGACGAGCATGAGGTGGGATATGTGGCACTTCATATTCACTCAGCACTTGGAGATGAAAAGGTGTCTGTTGCCATGCAGACAGCAAGAACGGTACGGGAATGCATTGCCATGATCGAGATGGCCACAGGAAGAAAGATCGATGTGATCTCTCTATCCTACAACCGTATGATGAACCATATCAAATATATGGTAGCCCGTGTCTCCACAGGGGAGACACTGAAGCTGGATATGAATGAATATATAGAAGAAAAATATCCGGAATCCTACAGGATCGCAGAGGATGTCTGCGAGAGTCTGGGCAAAAGCCTTGGGAAAAAGCTGGACCCTATCGAGATTGGTTATCTTGCCATGCATATTGAGCGGACAGTGGAACAATAAATGTAAATGGCTGATCCGCCTCAGGGATTTACACAATAAATTCAATAGCTTTTTTGACAGCAGTACTCATGGCAGTACTGCTGTTTGTGACTAAGCAGACCTCTCTCTGAGGGAGCGGCTCCTTAAGCTGAAGGGCAAAAATCTTCCCGTCATTGATCTCTTCCCGGGCAAGGGGCTCGGGGTAAAAGCCGATTCCCAGATTGTGGACGATCATGGGAAGGACCTGGTCTGTAGTTGCTGCCTCGATGTCAGGATGAAAAGAAACACGGTTTTCCATAAAGTAATTCATATACATTTCTCTGGTGCTGGTCCCTTCCGCAAGACCTACAAAGGGCAGATCCTGAAGCTCATGGATGCTGATAGGGGCAGTGGTCAGATCCTTATATTTGCTTCCGCATACAAGGATCTCCCGGTAACGCAGGAGACTTTTTTTCTGTAAAGGCTTGCGGATGGAGATCGGAGTGGTGACAATCGCGAAATCCACCGCATAATTTTTCAGTGCCTGTACTGCCTGAGGAGTAGAATGGTTAAAGAGGCGCAGGCGAACATGGGGATATTGCTCGCGGAACAGCTCCAGCTTTTCCAGAAGGATCAGACGCAGGGCATTTTCGCTGGCGCCGATGGAAACCAGACCATGCTCCAGCTCTCCGTTCTGGCGGATCTCCTCCTCGCCGATGGACAGCTGCTCAAAAGCCAGGGCAACGTGTTCATAAAGCTGGCGGCCTTCCGGTGTAAGTGCGATTCCCTTGTTGGAGCGGAGAAAGAGCGTACATTTCAGCTCCTGCTCCAGGTTGTTCATACAGCGGGTGATATTTGGCTGATTGTTGTGAAGAGCTCTTGCTGCCTTGGTAAAGCTCTTATACTGGGCTACATAATAAAAGATCCGGTAGTAGTCGTAAGTGATCATGTATTGTCTCCATCCTGTGATATGATTTTAATATGTTTACGATATTAATAATACTTTTTACATTTGCTTCTGAGCAAACTATAATACACCCGAGGAAAAAAATCAATGACAGGAGTGATTTAGAGTGGTTTCAGGAGGCGGAAAGCTGCAGAGCGCAGACCGGCAGATGTCAGAAGCTTTTATCACAAGTGTATTTCTGGCAATGTCCGGCGGATTTCAGGATGCCTACACATACTTTACAAGAGATGAGGTGTTTTCCAACGCCCAGACAGGCAACGTGGTTCTGATGAGCCAAAATTTTATGACAGGACAGTGGGGAGAGGGCTTAAGGTACCTGTTCCCTGTTTTAGCCTTTGCCATTGGTGTTGTAGCGGCGGAGCGGATCCAGAGTACCTTTAAATATGCAAAAAAACTTCACTGGAGGCAGATGATCCTGCTGATCGAGATCCTGATCCTTTTTGCGGTGGGATTTATGCCGGGAGAATTGGATATGCTAGCAACCGTACTGGTATCCTTTTCCTGCGCCATGCAGGTACAGACCTTCCGGAAGGTGGGCGGTTATTCCTATGCAAGCACCATGTGCATCGGAAATTTACGAAGCGGCACGGCGGCGTTGTCCGTGTATTGTCGTGAAAAACGTCCGGAACAGTTGAAGCAGGCTCTTTATTATTTCGGAATAATTTTCTTTTTTGCCATTGGAGCCGGTGGCGGAGGAAATCTGTCCATGAGGCTGGGGATCCCGGCAATCTGGGTATCGGATGTTTTGCTTCTGATCAGCTTTATTCTGATGTTTTCCAGTAAACATAGAGATTAGAAAGGGTGAGGAATTGTGGAAAACAGCACATTATTCCCAAGAGAGGAAAAGGCGGAGCTTTTATTTGAAAAGATCCTGAAGGATCCGGAGGCGTGCAGACGGCTGACGGAGACCTTCTATGAATCCATGGATGCGGATACAGACATAGAATGCGGATATCTTCCTCCGGAAAAATTCGCCTATGCATTGCTGGACGCATATAAAAACCGTGATCTGACAGCTCTCCTTATGGCGATCTGCCAGAACAGTATGTTTGATCTTCTGCGAAATTCTTTTCTGGCACCGTTCAGGTTCAATGCAGATGGACAGGAGAATCCGGTATTTCTCACAGATGAAAAAGGAAATTTTCTGCGGGAAAAGGGAATCCATGTAAGTGACAGGGATTACGACCGATTTCGCAGGATATACAGGGAGAAACCTGGTGTAAAGATGTATCTGGCGTATGGCTACCGGAAGCGACATGCCTATGATGAAGCTACCATGGAAGTAGAAGAGTACAAAATGGGCGAACATATCGGTGTGCTGCTGGTGTATGAGCTTCCGGACAGCGTAAGGGAAAAAGAAACGGAGGCACAGGCCTATGCGGCTGTATGGGATATCATGATGGCAATTCAGAAGAAGCTTCCAAGAGCTTTTGTGTATTATGGGCAGGATTCTGTGGAGGATGGTGGAAAACGTTATGACGGACTGGGCGTTTTTCTCCCCATCCATAAATTTGCGGACCGCCTGGAAAAAATGATCGGGATCGCGGATGAGATCGTAATGAAATAGAATGTACAAAAAAGGACTGCTTTTGTATTGCTCCGGTTATCAGAAGGATAGCTGATGACCGGAAGCTACAGAAAGCAGTCCTTTTTGTATGCCCATCAGGTGCAGTAGCGGAACATTTTGTCCGTAAGGATCCTGGCGAAAATAAGGCCCAGGGGAAGAGCAACGATGATCAGAATCGCAGCTGCAAACCAGGAGGCGGAAACATTCAGGGACATGATTCCCAGATTGTAGATTGCCCGGTAGAGATAAAGTCCGGGAACCATGATCACAATGGATGGTACGGTAATGGAAATCCTGGGATATCCCACTTTGGTTTTGATGAGGGAGGCCAGAAGTCCGGCTGTCAGTGCTCCGAAAAAAGCCGCGGCAGCAGGTGGGAAACCGGCAAGATCAACAAGCTCCAGACGTAAAGTGTTGGACAGTGCGCCGATGAAGGCGGCAGCTGCGGCTAGACGGACAGGGCTGTTGAACATGAACGAAAAGCCGAATACCCCGCAGAAGCTTGCCAGAAGCCGGAACAGGATCCTCTGAGCTGCCGAAAGCTCCAGAGGCAGGAAATCCACAGGCTTCAGATGAAGAAGCAGTGCCATCAGCCAGGCAGAGACAGCAGCCACCATTACAACAATAATGGCGTAGGCCAGTCGTTCCAGACCGGAACGCATATCCAGCTTGGCAAGGTCGATCCCGCTTGTGATAAACGGAAAGCCCGGAATGATAAACAGCATGGAACAGATGTACCCGGCCTCATGCTGGACGGAAATGTGGAACAGAAGCTCTGCCAGCTTCAGGAAGCCTGCATATACAAGACAGGCGGAGGAAACAGAAACTGCAATGCACATAAACAGAGTAAAATGATGCTTGCCAAGCTTGCAGCGGATGGCGTTTCCGATGCCTGCGCCTGCAAAAGCCAGGATCATTTCCAGCGGGCCACCGCCCAGAAGAAAAGTAAATGCACCACAGGCCAGTGCAGAAGCCAGTCCCAGGGCGGTAGGGGAATAAAGCCCGTGGATCCGCTCGATCTCATCTAACTGACTGTGCAGTGCTTCACCGCTCATATGGATACCCTCCGCAGGAAAATCACTGACAAAATGTTCCAGCCTGTTCAGCCTGGAAGTATTTACGCCGGTGGTAGTCAGACTAAGTGCATGGGAAAAACTGCTCTCACCGTCAAAGCAGGTGTAGCTTATGGACATCAGTCCGATATCTGCGGAGCAGGTGATACCAAGTGCTTCTGACAATGTATTCATGGAACTCCGTACCCGCCAAGCACCGGTCCCACAGGAGAGAAGCATCATGCCTGTACGGCCGATCAGGGAAGCTTTTTCGGAAAGAGAAGCCTCGGTGATGGGCTGGCTGTTCCTAGCGCTTACGTAGTTGTGCCAGGGGATTTTCATATGATTACGTTTAACCGGAATATCTGACACAGAAATCACTTCTTTCTATATATTAAAATCATATAGTTACTATTATAAATATATATAATAACTATAATCAGATATATTGTAGCCATTATTCTGAAAAAGTCAAGTATAGATGGAGTAAAATCTGACAGTACCAAAACGTCACTGTTAAAGATTTATCATTTTTTTGCGGAAAATGAATTTTTTTGGTTGCTTTTACGTACAATTTATGTATAATTGTGGATAGGGATGTTGGAATGACCAATTCCTATGGCAGGATGACAAAAACCTGCAGCAGTAGGTGGCTATCATAATTACTATTAAAGAAGAGAGGTAAATGTTAAGATGGCAAAAATCGATTTAACAAAGTATGGTATTACCGGAACAACTGAGATCGTGTACAATCCTTCCTACGAGACATTATTTGAGGAAGAGACCAAACCGGAGCTTGAAGGATTTGAGAAGGGTCAGGTCAGTGAGCTTGGTGCTGTCAATGTAATGACAGGTATCTACACAGGACGTTCCCCTAAAGACAAATATATCGTTATGGATGAGAACTCCAAGGACACAGTTTGGTGGACATCCGATGAGTACAAGAACGATAACCATCCGGCAACTCAGGAAGCATGGAATGCAGTTAAAGATCTTGCCAAGAAGGAGCTTTCCAACAAGAAACTTTTCGTAGTAGATGCATTCTGCGGAGCTAACAAAGACACACGTATGGCTATCCGTTTCATCGTTGAGGTTGCATGGCAGGCACACTTCGTAACAAACATGTTCATTCAGCCGACAGCTGAGGAGCTTGAGAACTTTGAGCCGGATTTCGTTGTTTACAACGCATCCAAGGCTAAAGTTGAGAACTACAAAGAATTAGGACTTAACTCTGAGACAGCTGTAATGTTCAACATTACAAGCCGTGAGCAGGTTATCGTTAATACATGGTACGGCGGAGAGATGAAGAAAGGTATGTTCTCCATGATGAACTACTATCTGCCGCTTAAGGGCATCGCTTCCATGCACTGCTCTGCAAACACAGACCTTAACGGAGAGAACACAGCAATCTTCTTCGGTCTTTCCGGAACAGGTAAAACAACACTTTCCACAGATCCTAAGCGTCTCCTGATCGGTGATGACGAGCACGGCTGGGATGACAACGGAGTATTCAACTTCGAGGGTGGATGCTACGCTAAGGTTATCAACCTTGACAAAGAGTCTGAGCCGGACATCTACAATGCGATCAAGAGAAACGCTCTTCTTGAGAACGTAACACTTGATAAAGATGGAAAGATCGACTTCGCTGACAAGAGCGTAACAGAGAACACACGTGTTTCCTACCCGATCAACCACATCGAGAACATCGTTCGCCCGGTATCTTCTGCACCGGCAGCTAAAGAAGTTATCTTCCTGTCCGCAGATGCATTCGGCGTACTTCCTCCAGTATCTATCCTGACACCGGAGCAGACACAGTACTACTTCCTTTCCGGATTCACAGCTAAACTTGCTGGTACAGAGCGTGGAATCACAGAGCCTACTCCTACATTCTCCGCTTGCTTCGGACAGGCATTTCTTGAGCTTCACCCGACAAAATATGCTGAGGAGCTCGTTAAGAAAATGGAGAAGAGCGGTGCGAAAGCATACCTCGTTAACACAGGATGGAACGGAACTGGAAAACGTATCTCCATCAAAGATACTCGTGGTATCATCGATGCTATCCTTGACGGATCTATTCTTAAAGCTCCGACAAAGAAGATCCCATTCTTCAACTTCGAGGTTCCGACAGAGCTTCCAGGCGTAGATCCTGCAATCCTTGACCCACGTGACACATATGCAGACGCTGCAGAGTGGGAGACAAAGGCTAAAGATCTTGCTGCAAGATTCGTTAAGAACTTTGCTAAATATGAAGGAAATGCAGCTGGTAAAGCACTCGTTGCAGCCGGCCCGCAGGCATAATCAGTCATTCCAACTGAATACAGATCGTAGACTTAACCGGGAGCGGATTTATCCGCTCCCGGTTTTTTGACAAACAACTGAGGATCTATTATTTGATATAGAACTGTGCAGTGCGAAGCATGTTTCCAGACATGGAATAAACAGAAAGTTGAAGATATCTACCTGTAAAATAAAAATCTTTGGCTTGACTAACAAAGGGCATATGGTGTATCCTTTCTGAGAAGTTAAGCGGGAGACCCGTAAGACTGTAAAAATTCTCTTTGCACTGCATTACATTCGAACAGGATGCGAGATCAACAGTACAAACTGAGCAGGCGATGCTTTTCGGAATCGAAAATATTTATCGAAGGCATGGGGCCGGGCCGCAGGAAGCGGCAGCGGATATGGATTTAAACGTAATTGCAAAGAACCTGCATTCACGGAATATGAGGTGAAGCAGAATGTGACTTTGCTTTCAGACATATCTGCGGGACAGTGTATGTTTCGCAGGTATGTCTTTTTTACTGCAAAATATGGATGGAACAGAAGGTAGAAGCTGGGATATCCCTATACAGAAAAGAAAGAACACCGGCGGAAAATCGCACTGCAGCGAGTAGTGAAGGAACCGCCGGTTTTTTCACGGAAAATGTTGTGCCATAAGAAGAACCTGATCATATATTTAAAAGGAGATTCTGTTTATGGAACACACAGAAAACAAAACAATTATACATGATACAGAAAAAACAGCTTCATGGGAACAGCAGACAGCAATGAAGGTATCCGGGATCAGTATTCTGGTAAACCTTTTATTATCTGTATTTAAACTGATCGCAGGTATTGTGGCACATTCAGGAGCGATGATCTCGGATGCCATTCATTCTGCATCAGATGTGGGAAGCACCTTCATCGTAATCATCGGTGTCCGTCTTTCTACAAAGAAATCAGACAAAGAGCACCAGTACGGACATGAAAGAATGGAGTGTGTTTCTTCCATTGTCCTTGCAGGAATGCTGCTTGTCACTGGTCTCGGGATCGGAATTACCGGTGCCCGTGATATCGTAAAAAGCACATCCGGCGGAACCATTGCCATTCCGGGAACACTTGCACTGATTGCAGCAGTGGTATCCATTGTGGTAAAAGAGTGGATGTTCTGGTATACAAGAGGTGCTGCAAAGAAGATCAATTCAGGAGCCCTGATGGCAGATGCATGGCACCATCGTTCAGATGCACTTTCATCTATCGGAGCGTTTGTCGGTATTTTAGGTGCAAGACTGGGATACCCGATCCTGGACCCGATCGCCAGTATCGTGATCTGCGTTATGATCGCCAAGGCATCGATCGACATTTTCAGGGATGCCATTGACAAGATGGTAGATCATTCCTGTGATGCAAAAACTGAGGAATCCATGAAGAGAGAGATCCTCAAGGTACCGGGCGTCAGAAGAGTAGACCTTCTTAAAACCCGTCTTTTCGGATCCAAGATGTATGTGGATATCGAAATCGCAGCAGATGGAAATATTTCCCTTTTTGATGCACATGATATTGCGGAAAATGTACATCATACGATCGAGAATAAATTCAAAGATGTAAAGCACTGTATGGTGCATGTAAATCCGATCAACGGATAAAAAACAAGCTGCCGGAGCGACTGTGATCGTCATCCGGCGGCTTGTTTTTGTATAGAGAAACACCCGGTAGGGGAGCTACCGGGTGTTTCGAGGGGAGTATAAATAATTAAATAAGGGGTTATGTAAAAAAAATTTTTGAAGGGTAAATTCTTTTTACAAGAATGATTATAATATAAACTGGAAAAAAAAGCAATATGATTTTGGCGAATAATCTCCAAACTTTTTGGGATACTATTTCCTGTAATAAAAAGCGGCAGAAAGCTTGGGAAAGCCGTAAAATCAACTTCATCAGGAGGTAATTCAAATGGCGAAAAATTACGAAACAGACAGAAATGAGTCTAATTATGCAGGAAAAAATCACGGGGAAAGTGCTTCCAGAAATTGCGGAAAAAACAGCTCTAAGAACAGTTCTGGAAATTCTTCCAGGAACAGTTCCAAAAGCAGCTACGGAAACAAAATTTCCGATGAATATGATTCTGAGAAGGACAGAGGCTCTGACAGATATTAAAGGATAAGAAAAGCGGGAAAAGTCAGAGATGGCTTTTCCCGCTTAAATACATATAAGGGAACATTCACCCGGAAGCTTCCATATAATATACCAAAAAGAGGAGATTTTTTCCATGTTTCAGATCGAAACTATCTCTGCAAAAATGCTGGATTATTATGTGGAGCGCAGCGACGCTGTTATCATAGATCTCCGGGATTCTGCCGCCTACAGAAGGGGACATGTCCGGAACGCGGTAAATATTCCATACAGAGAGCTGGAGGAATATCTTGAGAAAAAACAGGATCAGAAATATCGTTTTCCCAAAGATAAGCTGCTGATATTTTACTGCGACCGCGGCGGCGCCAGCATGCAGGCTGCCCGGAGCCTGGCAAGACAGGGCTGTCGTACCAGGTCCGTGATTGGTGGATTTGCAGCCTACAGAGGGAGAAATCTTGTACGCGGATAAAAAAAACGGACAATATCAAATCAGATTGCGAATGCATATCTGTAACAAATCTTGTATTTTAAAGGAAATCATGATAATGTAAAGAACAGAGATAAAAACCAACACAAATTACAAGGAGAAAAGATTATGAAATATATGTTTGCGTCCGATGTACATGGTTCGGCATATTACTGCCGGAAAATGCTGGAAGCATATGACAAGGAGAAGGCGGAGAGACTGGTGCTTCTGGGAGATCTGCTTTATCACGGACCAAGAAATGACCTTCCGAAGGAATACGCACCAAAGGAAGTCATCCGCCTTTTAAATGAGAGAAAAAACCAGATCTATGCAGTACGCGGAAACTGTGAGGCAGAGGTGGATCAGATGGTCCTGGACTTCCCGGTTATGGCAGATTACTGTATCCTTGCCATCGAAGGAAAAACGATGTACGCCACACACGGTCATATCTATAATAAGGATAATCTTCCGCCGATGATGGACGGAGACATTCTGATCCACGGCCATACACATGTGCTGAAGGCAGAAAATATGGGGAATTATATCCTTCTGAACCCAGGTTCCGTATCCATTCCAAAGGAAGGTAACCCGCCGACCTATGCAATCCTTGAGAACGGAATTTTTACCATTAAAGATTTTGAAGGAAATACAGTACGGGAGATCACTTTATGAATCTGTGGGAATTAACGGCGCCCTGTCATTTTGGAACAGAGGCGGTGCTGAAGCGTGAAATACTGGATCTTGGCTATGAAGTGACCAGGGTGGAAGACGGAAGAGTAACCTTTGAGGCTGATGCCCAGGGTGTGGCAGACGCCAATCTGTTCCTTCGTACCACAGAACGTGTGCTTCTGAAAGTAGGCGAAGTAAGGGCCGAGACTTTTGATGAGCTTTTTGAAAAGACCAAGGCCCTCCCATGGGAGAATTACATACCGAAAAACGGTAAATTCTGGGTAGCCAAGGCAAACTCCATCAAAAGTAAGCTTTTCAGTCCATCTGATATCCAGTCCATTATGAAAAAAGCCATTGTAGAGCGTCTCAAAGGCATCTACGGGATTTCCTGGTTTCCGGAAGACGGTCCGGAATTTCCTATCCGTGTGGCCTTTATGAAAGACGTAGCTCTGATCGGAATCGACACTTCAGGAGTATCCCTCCATAAGAGAGGGTATCGCCAGATGACTGTCAAGGCACCTATCACCGAGACGCTTGCCAGCGCTCTTTTGATGCTCACCCCTTGGAAAAAGGATCGTATTCTTGTCGATCCGTTCTGCGGAAGCGGCACCTTTCCTATTGAGGCGGCAATGATGGCAGCGGATATGGCGCCGGGACTGAACCGTCATTTTCTGGCCGAGAGCTGGGAGCATCTGATCCCGAAGGAATGCTGGGAGGATGCAAGAGAAGAAGCCAGAGAACGTGTAAATCTTGATATTGAAACCGATATCCAGGGCTTTGATATCGATGCAGCTGCCATCAAGGCAGCACGCGCCAACGCAAAAATGGCAGGAGTGGACAGACTGATCCATTTCCAGCAGCGCCCGGTCAGTGAACTCCGCCATTCCAAACCCTTTGGTTTTATCGTGACAAATCCGCCATATGGTGAGCGGATCGAAGAAAAATCCAATCTCCCTGCACTGTACCGTGAGATCGGTGAAAGCTATAAGGGGCTGGATCGATGGTCCATGTATCTGATCACTGCCTATGACAAGGCAGAGAATGACATCGGCCGTAAGGCAGATAAAAACCGTAAGATCTATAACGGAATGATGAAAACCTACTATTACCAGTTTCTTGGACCACGTCCGCCGAAGAAAGGAAGTATTAAAGAATGAAAAAGATCATTTTTGCTACCGGAAATGAGGATAAAATGAAGGAGATCCGAAGGATACTTGCGGATCCTTCTCTGGAGATCCTTTCCCTGAAGGATGCCGGGATCCATGCGGATATTGATGAAAATGGAAAAAGCTTTGAAGAAAATGCCATGATCAAGGCAGAAGCAATCAGTAAAATGACTGGCGAGATCGTTCTGGCAGATGATTCCGGTCTGGAGATCGACTATCTGAATAAAGAGCCGGGAATCTATTCCGCACGCTATATGGGTGAGGATACTTCTTATCATATTAAAAACGCAAACCTGATCCAGCGTCTGGAAGGTGTACCTGATGAGAAACGTACTGCACGTTTTGTATGTGCTATTGCGGCAGTTTTCCCGGATGGCAGAAGAAAGACAGTCCGTGCTGCCATGGAAGGCCGCATCGGCTACGAGGAAAAAGGGGAGAATGGCTTTGGCTATGACCCGATCTTTTATCTTCCGGAATATGGCTGTACTTCCGCAGAGCTTTCCATGGAAGAAAAGAACAGGATCAGCCATCGTGGAAAAGCTCTTTGCCTTATAAAGGAAGAGCTTGTATGAAGGTGCTGATCGTAAGCGATACTCACGGAAGAGATGAAAACCTGGAGATCGCGATAAATCGGGAGGCTCCTTTTGACATGCTGGTACATTGCGGAGATGTGGAAGGCAGAGAATTTTATATCGAAGCCCTTGCAGAATGTCCCTGCAGTATTGTGTCCGGAAATAATGATTTTTTCTCGGATCTTCCGAGAGAAGATGTGATCGAGGTCGAGGAAAATAAGATTCTGGTAACTCACGGTCATTACTACGGTGTATCCATGGCCTTTGATCAGCTGGCAGAAGCTGCCCGCTCAAGGGGATGCAATGCGGCTTTTTTCGGACATATCCACGTACCGGTTGTTGAAAAGGAAGCAGGTGTGCTTCTGGTAAATCCCGGAAGTCTGGCTTATCCCAGACAACGGGGACGCCGTCCAAGCTATGCAGTAATGGAGACAGATGGAAAGGGCGAAATGCACGTAGAGATCCGTTACCTCTGATTCCGGCAGAAAAAACAAATAAACTGTCATAATTGATAAAATTTGTGCCAATATTCAGCATATATTAGTCAAAAACGATTGCGAAAGTCAGCTATGTGCTATATAATGAACAAGTAGTTGTTTTCTAGTAATATAGAGCATTCTTTAGGGTACTGACCATGAAGGGGTCTCGTTCCTGAGAATGCAGCAGAGCGGAATGAGAAGGTCCGCTTTACATAAATGAAGGGGGAAAATACGCATGACTGCGGTTATTATAGGGAGTATCGGCTTTTTATGCTGCTTCCTGTATGATCATAACAGTATCCGACTGAAAAAAAGCTTTCTCCACCCGTTTTTTAGCATAGGATGTTTCCTGATCGCAGTGTCAACAGGTCTGGTGATCCGGAACTGCTGGCCGCGGCGGGGAAGTTCTTTTTTTATTTCTGCTGTTTTTCTGGCAGCAGCGCTCCTGTTTCTGGGACTGTTGATCTATACATTGTTTTTTGCGCTGCCCTTTGATGAGACATATGTCAAAGAAAATCATGAAAGGCTGGCTTATACAGAGGGTGTTTATGCACTCTGCCGACATCCTGGCGTTCTGTGGTTCGCCGGATTTTATTTTTGCCTGGCCGGATTTCTGGGATCCGGGAAGGCGCTGGGGGCTTTTGTGGTCCTTATCGTGTGGAACATATTGTACATTTTTTACCAGGACAGGATCGTGTTTCCGGAAACATTCAGTAATTACGGAGCGTATCAGCAGACAACTCCCTTTCTGATCCCAGACCGAAACAGTACAGCTGCCTGCATAAAAACATGGCGAAAAGGGGGGAAAAGGCGGTGAGTCTTGGCGAAAAGCTTCGAAAACAGCAGTATGATGCTATCTGGAAAGAATATTGCGGATTTCTTGATCTGACAATGCAGGATTATATGAAGATCCAGAATCGCCTGATGGAAGAGCAGATCCAGCTCTGGTCAGACTGTGAACTGGGCAAAAGCATTCTGAAGGGCAGGAGGCCATCCGGGATCGACGAGTTCCGTCGGCTGGTACCTCTTACCACTTATGAGGATTATGCCGACATGCTTTTGAAGAAGAGAAGCGAAACACTTCCGGGTAATCCGATCATCTGGATACAGACGACCTGGGAAGGCGGGCGCCATCCGATAAAAGTAGCACCATACACGAGAAGTATGCTGGATACCTACAGGAACAATGTAGTTGCCTGCCTCATATTGGCTACAAGCCACGAAAAGGGCAAATTTGATGTGGAGGAAACGGACAAGATCCTTTACGGACTGGCACCGCTGCCTTTTGCTACCGGTCTTTTTCCACTGGCGCTGAAAGAGGATATCGACATCCGTTTTCTTCCGGAAGTGGAAGATGCGGTAAATATGAGCTTTGGTGAGCGGAACAAAGAGGGATTCAAGATGGCCATGAAACAGGACGTGGAATTTTTCTTCGGACTTGGAAGTGTGGCCTATGCAGTAAGCCAGAGCCTCACTGGAAGCGTATCATCAGGAAAGAGCAAAACATCCTTTTCGGAACTTCTGCAGTATAAACCAAAGATGCTGAAAAGGATCCTGAATGCCAAAAAGATCTGTAAGAAGGAGAAACGGGAGCTTCTTCCGAAAGATCTTTTTCACCTGAAGGGATTTATGGTGGCAGGAACTGACAACCAGTGCTATAAGGATGATCTGGAGGAAATGTGGGGAGTTCGGCCCATGGAACTTTTTGCGGGAACGGAACCTTCCATTATAGGAACCGAGACCTGGACCAGGAACGGAATGTACTTTTTCCCGGATACCTGCTTTTATGAATTTATCACCGAAAAAGATATGCTCCATAATTATGAGGATCCCACGTTCACTCCTCCGACTTATCTTATGGATGAGGTTGTCCCCGGGGAGAAATATGAGCTTGTGATCACTGTGCTGAAAGGCGGAGCCTTTGCCAGGTATCGTGTGGGAGATATGTATCGGTGCGTGGGGCTTACCAACCAGGAGGACCGGACACAGATCCCAAGATTTGAGTACGTAGACCGGGTTCCATGGATCATTGATATTGCAGGGTTTACCAGAATTTCAGAGAATGGCATCAAAAGTGTGATCCAGCTGTCCGGGCAGCCGGTAACGGACTGGATCGCAGTGAAAGAATATAATGAGAAAAAACGCCCATATCTGCATCTTTATATAGAAGTAAAAAAAGAAGCGCTGATGTATCAGGCTATGAGCACGGATATTCTGAAAGAACTTCTGACCACGTATTTCAAATATATCGATCAGGATTACCGGGATCTGAAGAAAATCCTGGGAATGGATCCCCTTGTGGTGACCATCCTGCGCTGTGGTACCTTTCATCTGTATGAGTCCAGAAAAGGACGGAAACCACGGCATATGAGCACTCCTTATTATGAGGTGGCGGAACTTTTGAGACTGCAGGATGAGATCGGATTCGGGAATATGAGGAAGTAACTATGGAAAGCTATATATCATTTTCAATCATTTCAGTTTTTTTCTATACATTTATGATACTGACTCTTCTGGCTGGTAAGCGCAGCCGGATCATCAACAGTTTCATGTGTGTGCTGGGAGGAATGCTCTGCTGGACGTTGGGCTCTTTTCTGATGCGTATGGAAGCAGGCCCCTCTTACATCCTGTGGTATTATGTGTCTCTGGCAGGAATCCTGTTTCTGCCATATTTTTACTATGTGTTCATCAGCGAATTCATGGGAGTGCGTATGGGCAGAAAAAGCAAGATCCCATTGCTTTTGATGATGCTGCTTTTTGTGATCAACATCCCGGGCGGGATCATCCTGCGCTGGCCAGATCTGATCCGTAAAAACGGTGGTGCGCATTTTGTTTATAAGATCACACCCTGGTTCCTTCTATTCTTTGTGGTGGCAGGGATCACCATTATCCAGATCTTTATCACCATGTACCGCGGATGCCGGAGACATCCCGGATACCGCAAACAGATCGAACCGATCCTTGTGGGGATACTGATCATTTTTGTGGGAAACCTTGCGCTGGCAGTGCCGGCATTTTCCGGATTCCCCATCGATATTGTCAGCGGTCTGATCAATGCTGTCCTGATGCTTTATGCACTGACCAGAAGACGGCTGTTCCAGATGCGCCGTCTTGCGTCAGATGGGGTTTGCTTTGGTGTGGGCGTGGTCCTGACGGTAGTACTGTTTATCAATCTTTCACCGTACCTGATGAGTTATATCCGAATGCTGCTCCCTGCAGCCAGTGAGTATCATGTGCTGATCTTTTCTTTCGTTTTTCTCATATCTGCATGGCTGGTCACAGTGCTGTGGAAATGTCTGATGAACAATGTTTTTATCAAAAAAGAGATCCAGCAGTCTCAGGAGCTGAAAGATTTCAGCCAGTCAGTATCCAGGACACTCCGGGTAGGAGAGATCCTGCGCAATACGGTAAATGTGCTGAAGGAAACTACCAATGCAGGACGGATCTATATTTGTCTGAGAGACAAAAAATCAGGGGAATATCAGGCTGTTTACAGCAACCGTCCGTTGAACGATCTGACCTTTTCGCTGAAAGCGGATAATCCGGTGGTCACCTGGCTTACCAGAAATGAGGACTGTGTGGTGATCCGGGATTTTCGTTCTTCCACAGCCTACAAATCCATGTGGGAGTCGGAGAAACATATGTTTTCAGAGCTGGGTATCGAATACTGTGCAGGTCTTCGACAAAATGATGATCTGGCCGGGATCATTGCGATTTCCGGTGACGGACACAGGAATCTGAACCATAATGACCTTGCCATGCTGTCTTCGGTCAGCTCAGTAGCTTCCATTGCCATCAAAAATGCCAGACTTTATGAGGCGGCATGGACTGAGGCAAGGACCGATGAACTGACGGGCCTTCTGAACCGGAAATATTTTTATGAGATTCTGGATGAGGAATACGAAAAAAATAAAGAGGGTTCGCTTGCACTGATCCTGTTCAATATTGATGATTTCAAGCTGTACAATCAGCTGTACGGAAATCAGCAGGGAGATGTTGCACTTCGAAAGGTGGCAGATATCATCCAGGCAAGTGTGGGAGAACAGGGATATGTGGCACGTCACAGTGCCAAGGAATTTGCGGTCCTGATGCCAAATTATGATATTTTTTCCGCCAGAAATCTGGCAGAATCCATACAGAAGCAGATCCTGCATATGCGCAACGATTCTGCAGACTACAAGCTGAAGATCCTTACGGTAAGCGTGGGGATCAGTGCGGCGCCTTATGCGGCACGCTCAGCAAAGGAGCTCCTGGATAATGCGGACCTGGCAGTATATCATGTAAAGCGCAGCGGTAAAAACGGCATCGAGATTTTTGACACCATGCTGAAGGAAAGCCTGGATGAAGAAAATGCGGGTAAGAAATCCGATCATGAACATATTTATCAGTCCTATGAATCCACGATCTATGCGCTGACTGCAGCCATTGATACCAAAGATCATTATACCTTCGGACATTCCAACAATGTGGCTTATTACGCAACAAGTCTTGCGAAGGCGCTGAACTATACAACGGAAATGGTGGAGATCATCCGTCAGGCGGCGCTTCTTCATGATGTTGGAAAGATCGGGATCCCGGAGCACATCCTGAATAAAGAAGGCAAGCTTACGGATGAAGAGTATGAGATCATGAAAGGTCATGTGGAAGCGTCCATCGGGATCATCCGTCACCTTCCGTCGCTGGATTATGTTATCCCTGCGGTTATCGGTCATCACGAACGTTATGACGGAAACGGCTATCCAAGGAGGATCGCGGGAGAAGATATCCCGGCATCTGCAAGGATCCTCTGCATCGCAGATTCCTTTGATGCCATGACATCCAAACGTTGTTATAAAGAACTGATGCCAGTGGAAAAAGCTCTTCGGATCATAAGAGAAGAGGAAGGAAAACAGTTCGATCCGGATATGGCGGAGGTATTTATCCACATATTTCGGGAAGGAAAGATCCATCTGGCAGAACCGGCGGAGCTGAAACGGGAAGAAAAAGCATAAAGAATATTAAGATTACGGGTCTGACAAGCTATGTCAGACCCGTTTTTGTGAAGAATATGAAGAAAGCTTTATTTATCATCTCCAGTAAGGCGAAGTACATCCCGGATCTCATCCACATTCATATCCAGGATCACGGCAAGCTCATCAATGGTGAATTTGGTGGCGTCATCATCGTCTGTGAGTTCTTTAACCGCAGCCTCCAGGTTTTCTACCTTGGATACCAGATAGTCGTCACGGAATTTCTGTTGTGTCTGTTCCTCAATGGCATGAAGGATCCCACTGCGGATACGACCACGCATCCAGGTGTCGTTTTTCTCCTGTGGGGCAGTTTCTTTGAGAGACGCCAGAAGGGCCAGATTTGCCTCCTGAATGAGATCGGCCAGGTGGATTTCCTCACAGTTCAGTTCAGCGGCCATCTGGGCTGCCTGAGCCATGTAGAACTGTGTCAGTGCACCTTCGGCAGCAGTGTCACCCTTTGCAAAGGCATGAAAGAGGGACGCAAGATCATCCGGATCAAGTCCTTCCGGGGAAAAGCTTTCCATATAGTCACTGAGATAAGCCTGTTCTTCGGCAGTAAGAGCAGCACGGGTACCCGGAAGCTCGTCCTTGTCGCTGGATTCGGATGAAACAGCATCTGCTCTGGCAGCGCCGGCAGCTTCATCGGCGCCTTCGATGGTGATCCCCTTTAATTTGAGATACTGCAGGATCTTTACAAGCTGTGAAGTGCTCAGATCCGATTCATCGAAATGATCACGGATCTGCTGCTGGGAGAGCTGCTTATTGTTTTCCTCAGCGATGGCACAGATGTCATTAAGCTTCTGCTGAAATAATTTTATATCCATGTAAAAACATCTCCTTATTATTTGCTTTTTTTCTTGACTTTAATTATGGTTTCATGATACCATAAGCCAGTCGCAAATGACAAGAAAACCTTTAAATAGGCGGAAAAAACGTGAAAAAAAGTTTTTTTAAAAAAATTCAAAAAAGGTGTTGACATTTGTAGATTGCTATAATATAATATCACTTGTCGTCAGGCAGGAAACGAAAACGAAACACAAACGAAGACGACAACAACTTAATAAAAACCATAAGTAAATGGTACATCGGGGTGTGGCTCAGCTTGGCTAGAGCGCCTGGTTTGGGACCAGGAGGCCGCAGGTTCGAATCCTGTCACCCCGACTGCTGTAAACTTATTACCGCAAGCATGCGGGTGTAGTTCAATGGTAGAACACCAGCCTTCCAAGCTGGATACGTGGGTTCGATTCCCATCACCCGCTTCTCTGAGAAGAGAGCATGTGTCTGTAGCTCAGCTGGATAGAGCAACGGCCTTCTAAGCCGTGGGTCGGGGGTTCGAATCCCTTCAGGCACGTTGTGGTGGGTATAGCGCAGTTGGTTAGCGCGCCAGATTGTGGCTCTGGAGGCCCAGGGTTCGAATCCCTGTATCCACCCTTCGCCCATTGGGCTATCGCCAAGCGGTAAGGCACAGCACTTTGACTGCTGCATTCGCTGGTTCGAATCCAGCTAGCCCAGTCCTTTTTATGGGGTATTAGCTCAGTCGGTAGAGCACTTGACTTTTAATCAAGTTGTCCGGGGTTCGAATCCCCGATGCCTCATTAGCGGAAAGCATTTGCTTTCCGTTATTTTTTTATCATCAGACAGGATGAAAATATAATTGAATATGCGGATATGGCGGAATTGGCAGACGCGCTGGTTTTAGGTACCAGTGGGCAACCGTGCAGGTTCAAGTCCTGTTATCCGCAGTGCTTAAGAGGCTTTCTATAAATCTGATTTATGGAAAGTCTTTTAATTTTTAGAATTATATTCACAGAAAAATGCCACATATGCATAATGATATGTGGCATTTTGACTCTATCGAATTTCTTAAATGACGTTACAGTTTCTCCCCTTCATTCACTTCCTCAATAAACACCTTCCCTTCCGCCTGCTGTTCCACAAAATGAAATCGAAGTACAGCCTGAGGCCAGTTGAGTGTGATGATGGCTTTTTTGTCCCGTGTCTTTCCTGCGGCCTGGATCTGATCTACAAGGTCTGCGAGGACTTCACGGGTGAGATATCCGCCTCGCCAGTGGAAGGTGAATTCGCGGCCTTTTTTTGCGGCCTGGAGGGCACGTTTGTATACGTCTTCCAATTTGGTGAAGGATAGCTTTTTCTCACGGTAATAAAAGTGGTTTCCATCCGGGCAGGGAGGTGCCGGAGCGATCAGTGGTTCATGGTCACGGAAGATGTTTTTGTCATCCAGATTAAAATAATCGTAACGGATACTGGTTAAGCCGTCTTCGTTTTTGCCCAGAGTATTATCGAAGGTGGCATCCAGATGATAGTACTGTCCGTTGATCCGGACGATGTTCCAGGTATGACGGTATTTGATCCCTTTTTCCGGATTGTTCCCGCAGATGGCGATAATACACCATACACCAAGGGCATCACAGAGGACCTTTACGGATTTGGCGATTCCCTCGCAGACACCGACACCATGGCCCAGAGGCCCGATGATCTCGTGGGAATATGGCTTTTTCAGTTTGTCGTAGCGGATATTTTCGCAGATGAAGTCATGGACATATTTTTCCTTATCCCACTCGGAAAACTTCATGGCGGTGCGCACAAGCTTGTCTACGCGGGCTCCCAGGGCTTTCTGATGCTCCCGGATTTTATTTTTGTCGAAGATATATTCAGGAATCAGTATCAGATTTGGCGAGTCCTTGTAATAACGGTATTTAAACCCCACAGCCCAGAAAATCTCCGGGTGATCCAGACGAAGCTGGAAAAATACATCATAGAGCCAGTTTCCATCGGTGGTTGGTACCTGCGGGATCAGGAACTCGTCGGAAAGCTCCATAAGCCCGTGAAGCATTGCACGGTACACGTTTTGTTTATCTTTCGACATTTTGCCGTAGTAATATTCTTCAGTTTGTTTCATATATAAAAATACGGAGACTCCTTTCCGGAAAAATAGATTTCAATCAAAGATTATAGCATAAAAAAACATGCAGGACTATCAGAAAAGATACACCCTGCATGTTTTTGGTATTGAATATTTTAGATCGAAAATAACTGTGAGCCTGGATCAGCCGTTATACAGCTGATAATACCGGCCCTTCTGTGCAAGCAGCTCCTCGTGGGAACCACGCTCGATGATGTGTCCTTGCTCCAGGACCATGATGCAGTCACTGTTGCGTACTGTGGAAAGTCTGTGGGCGATCACAAAGGTCGTCCTGCCTTCCATCAGCTTATCCATACCATCCTGTACAAGCTTTTCGGTACGGGTATCAATGGAGCTGGTGGCTTCGTCCAGGATCAGGACGGGTGGGTCTGCAACGGCTGCACGGGCAATGGAGAGAAGCTGTCGCTGGCCCTGACTTAAGTTTGCACCGTTTCCGCGGAGAAGGGTATTATAACCCTGCGGAAGCCTGCGGATGAAACCGTCGGCGTTAGCAAGCTTTGCTGCTGCGATAACCTCCTCATCTGTGGCATCCAGCTTTCCGTAGCGGATATTTTCCATAACGGTTGCTGTGAACAGGTTGGTATCCTGAAGAACGATGCCCATGGAGCGTCTGAGATCATCTTTTTTGATCTTGGTGATGTTGATGCCGTCATAACGGATCTTACCCTTCTGAATGTCGTAAAAACGGTTCAGAAGATTGGTAATGGTGGTTTTTCCGGCGCCGGTGGAGCCTACAAAAGCGATCTTCTGGCCTGGCTGTGCATACATGTTGATGTCATGGAGAACGATCTTGTTGGAATTATAACCAAAGTCTACATCCTCCAGGACCATATCACCCTTCAGCTCGATATAATCAGTGGTACCCTCAGCTTTGTGGAAATGCTTCCATGCCCAGCGGCCGGTACGTTTGTCGGATTCGGTAAGAACACCGTTTTCCTCTTTTGCATTGACGAGAGTAACGTAGCCTTCATCCACTTCCGGTTTTTCATCCAGAAGATCAAAGATACGTTTTGCACCTGCAAGAGCCATAACAATACTGTTGAACTGCTGGCTGACCTGGTTGATAGGCATGTTGAAGCTCTTATTGAAGGTCAGGAAGCTGGCAAGCCCGCCAAGTGTGAAGTTGCCGATGCCGTTGATAGCAAGGATACCGCCCACCATGGCGCAGATCACATAGCTGACATTTCCAAGCTGTGCGACCACAGGCATCAGGATGTTGGCAAAACGGTTTGCATTGTCTGCGCTGGTGAAAAGCTGATCGTTCAGTTCATCGAATTTCCGGATGCTTTCGTCCTCATGGCAGAAGACCTTGACAACCTTCTGACCCTCCATCATCTCTTCGATATAACCATTGACAATACCAAGGTTGGTCTGCTGCTCCAGGAAATATTTTCCGCTTAAGCCCGCAAGCTTCCGGCTGGCAGTCATCATAATGGCAACCATAAGCAGGGTAACTACAGTAAGCGGAACATTCAGGATCAGCATACTTACAAGAACACTGACGATGGTGATCACACTGGAAAGCAGCTGCGGAAAGCTCTGGCTGATCATCTGGCGCAGGGTATCAATGTCGTTGGTGTAGATGGACATGATATCGCCGTGTGCGTGAGTGTCAAAATATTTGATGGGAAGCGTTTCCATCGTTGCAAACATATCGTTTCGGAGGTTACGTAAGGTTCCCTGGGAAACATTGATCATGATACGGTTATAAGTATAGGTGGCAATAACACCAATGGCGTAAAAGCATGCCACACGTGCGATGGCTGCAGCCAGAGGCCCGAAATCCGGTGTATCTGCTGAGAGAAGCGGTGTGATATACTGGTCGATCAGGGTTTTCATGAACATGGTTCCCTGTACATTGGCAAGAACACTGACAAAAATGCAGATCACCACGATCACGATATGGATACTGTAGTTTTTAAAGATATAACGGGCAAGGCGTCCCAGAAGCTTTCCCGGCTGCTCCGGTGTTCCCATACCCCTTGGGCCAGGACCGCCCGGGCCTTTCATGTTCTGTTTTTTCAAGCCGGCTCACCTCCCTCGTCAAAATCACCGGCGCCGCCGGTTTGTGAATGAAATACTTCCTGATAAATGGCGTTGGTCTTAAGAAGCTCCTCGTGGGTACCAAAACCGTTGATCTCACCGTTATCCATAACGATGATCCGGTCCGCGTTCTGGATGCTGGAAACACGCTGTGCGATGATCAGCTTGGTGGTATCCGGGATCTCCTCAGCAAAAGCGCGGCGGATCCTTGCATCTGTAGCAGTATCTACTGCACTGGTGGAGTCATCCAGGATCAGTATCTTCGGCTTCTTCAGAAGAGCGCGGGCAATACAGAGACGCTGCTTCTGGCCTCCGGAAACATTGGAGCCGCCCTGTTCAATGAAGGTATTGTATTTGTCCGGCATTTTTTCGATGAAATCATCGGCACAGGCAAGCTGGCATGCGCGGCGGCATTCCTCCTCAGTGGCATTTTTGTCACCCCAGCGGAGATTTTCCAGAATGGTTCCTGAGAAGAGTACATTCTTCTGAAGAACAACGGAAACCTGATTTCTGAGAGATTCCAGATGGTATTTACGGACATCGATGCCTCCTACGGAAACAGAACCATCCGTTACGTCATAAAGACGGCTGATCAGGTTGACAAGGCTGGATTTTGCACTTCCGGTACCGCCGATGATCCCTATGGTCTCGCCGGAGCGGATCGAGAGATTGATATCCTTCAGAACGGGTTCCTGACTGTCTTTCTTATAGCTGAAATTCACATGATCGAAGACGATACTTCCGTCCGGGACATCTGTTACCGGATTCTCCGGATCTGTGATGTCAGCAGTATCATTGATGACTTCCGTAACACGCTCTGCGCTGGCAATACTCATTGTCACCATAACAAAAACCATGGAAAGCATCATAAGGCTCATGAGAATGTTCATGCAGTAGGTGAGAAGGCTCATAAGCTCACCGGTAGTAAGGGCGCTGCCTACGATCATTTTGGCGCCGAGCCAGCTGATCCCCAGGATACAGGCATAAACGGTAAACTGCATCAGGGGCATGTTCATGACAACGATCTTCTCAGCACTTAAGAACATTTCGTATACTTTGTTGCAGGCTTTCTGGAATTTGCTGATCTCGTAGTCTTCGCGGACATAGGCCTTGACAACGCGTACAGCGCCGATGTTTTCCTGGACACTTGCGTTCAGGTCGTCATATTTACGGAATACGGCCTGAAAATATACCGTTGCTTTTCTCATGATAAAGATCAGACAGCCTCCCAGGAAGATAACAGCGACAAGGTAGATGCTTGCAAGCTTTGCATTGATAAGAAATGCCATGACCATGGCACAGATCAGACTGGCCGGTGCACGGGTACACATACGAAGGATCATCTGATAGGCGTTCTGCAGGTTGGTCACATCAGTGGTAAGACGGGTGATCAGGCCGGCAGTGCTGTATTTGTCGATGTTGGAAAAAGAAAAGGTCTGGATATTGGTGTACATGGCTTTTCGGAGGTTTCTGGCAAAGCCTGTAGAGGCCAGTGCTCCGTATTTTCCTCCCATGACGCCGGACCAGAGTCCGCACAGGGCAAGAGCTACCATAACTGCACCCATCCGATAGATATGGCCGATATTTCCGGCTTCCACACCCTTATCAATGATGGAAGCCATGGCCAGGGGGATCAGAGTCTCAAAGAGAACTTCCAGGATCATGAAAAAAGGCGTGAGAAACGATGCCTTTTTAAACTCCCTGACCTGGGCCAGAAGGGTTTTGAGCATAAAAAATCTCCTTTCTTTACTGTTCAAAAGACAGCACTACTGGAAAGGATTCCGGGCTGCTATAGAACAGATATATTGTTCAGCTACTATTATCGGGGAAATTATTTTTAATGTCAAGATAAACATGTGCGAAATGCTTGACACAACATCCTTTAAGCGGTATATTAAAAGTTAATATTCGCCTGTAGAACAGGGAAGAAATGGGATTCAGATCCCTTTAGAGGGTCTATATAGAGTTAAATTTTTGCAGGGAGGATTTTATATGGAAATCAGACAGTCAGCGGAGGATTATCTTGAGTCAATTCTGGTTTTATCCAAAAAAGGTGGAGGAGTCCGTTCCATTGATATTGCGACCAGACTTGGTGTTTCCAAGCCAAGCGTCAGTCACGCAATGAAGCTTCTTCGTGAGGATGGTTATATTGCTATGGACCGTTACGGTACCGTGACACTTCTGGAGAAGGGGGCAGAGATTGCCAATCAGATTTATGAGCGTCACATTGTTCTTGCCAAGATGCTGGAGGGACTTGGGGTTCCGGCAGAGATCGCAATGGAGGATGCCTGCAAGATGGAGCACGACATCAGCCAGGAGAGCTTTGAGAAGATCAAGGCACATTATAATAACTTTATTAAGAAGGAAGAAACAGCAGAATAAGAAACATGCAGACAGGCAGCCGGAAGGTAAAATACCAAACCGGCTGCCTGTTTTTTATTTATTATCTTTTTCTTTTTCCGGCAGCTGTGCCAGGATGATGGCTGCAAACATGATGACACATCCAAGGAGCTCTTTTATGGAAAGCTTCTGATCCAGGAGCACCCAGCCTGCAAGCACGGAGATGCAGGATTCAAGAGAAAGGATCAGAGAAGCAACTGTGGGATTCACATTTTTCTGGCCTACGACCTGCAGGGTGTAGGCAACACCGCAGGACATCACACCAGCATACAGGATCGGCAGCCAGGCAGTGAGAATGGAAGAAATCTGCGGATGTTCCAGAATAAGTGCCGGGATCATGGACAGGATCCCGCAGACCAGAAACTGGATACAGGAAAGCTTTACACCGTCTGCCTTCGGGGAAAAATAGTCAATCACCAGAATGTGCAGGGAAAAGAGAAAAGCACATACCAGCACCAGAATATCTCCGAGGCCAATGGAAAATCCGTCTGTGATGCAGAGAAGATAAAGTCCGACCAGTGCCATGACAACGGCTGTCCATATAAAGGGACTGCATTTCTTTTTCAGGAAAATTCCGATGATCGGGACGATGACAATGTAACAGGCGGTGATGAAGCCGGCTTTTCCTACTGTTGTGTACTGGATACCAAACTGCTGGAAGCTGCTGGCAGCAAAAAGAGCAAATCCGCAGGCAATGCCGCCCAGCCACAGGTCACGGCTGTTATATGGCGTGGGGGATACAGCTTTTTCTGAAGGTGTTGACGAGGATTCCGGTATTGCGGAGTCTGTGGCAGCAGAGGATTTATTTCCGGAACGGTTCAGGATAAAGAGCACCGGAACCAGGACAGCGGCGCCGATCAGGGAACGGACGCCGTTGAAGGTGAAGGGGCCGACATATTCCATGCCCACACTCTGGGCAACAAAGGCGATTCCCCAGATCGTTGCGGCCAGAAGCAGGCAGAGAGAATTTTTCAGAGGCATTTTCTGTGAGTTCATGATAAAAAATCCTTTCGTTTATTAGGTATTATGTGATCAAAGCAGTATATAACAAAAGACCCCGGGGAACTTATATAGCTTCCCGGGGCATTCTTATGATCTGTCGGAACAATGTCCAACAAAATTAGTTCTGATTCTGGTTATTCTTAACTTCTGCAAGCTTCATGGCACGAACCTTCAGCGGCAGACCGAACAGAGTGATGAATCCGTCTGCATCATGATGATCATACATATCACCGGTTGTGAAGGAAGCAAGAGACTCATTGTAAAGGCTGTACGGAGAGGTTGTACCATTCTTGATGATGTTTCCTTTGTAAAGCTTGAATTTAACCTCACCGGTAACATATTTCTGAGTGGACTCAACAAATGCCTGGATAGCCTCACGGAGAGGTGTGTACCATTTTCCTTCGTAAACAACCTGTGCAAACTGGCTGCCAAGCTTTTTCTTGGCTTCCATTGTCTCACGGTCAAGGATCAGCTCCTCAAGCTGGTCATGTGCTGCCATCAGGATCGTTCCGCCAGGAGTTTCATAAACGCCACGGGATTTCATACCAACAACACGGTTCTCAACAATATCAACAATACCGATGCCGTTCTCACCGCCAAGCTTGTTCAGCTCTGTGATGATCTCGGAAACCTTCATTGCTTTTCCGTTGAGTGTTTTCGGAACACCCTGCTCGAATGTCATGGTGATCTCAGTTTCTTTATCCGGAGCCTTCTCAGGTGTTACACTTAATACAAGCATGTCATCATAGTTCGGAGCCTGGGATGGATCCTCAAGCTCAAGTCCCTCATGGCTGATGTGCCAGAGGTTTCTGTCACGGCTGTAGCTGTGGCTTGCATCAAATGGAAGAGTGATGCCATGAGCCTTACAGAACTCAATCTCATCTTCACGGGACTGCATGGTCCACAGATCTGTCATACGCCATGGAGCAATGATCTTGATGTCCGGAGCGAGAGCCTTGATGCCAAGTTCGAAACGGATCTGGTCATTTCCTTTACCGGTAGCACCGTGGCAGATAGCAACGGCACCCTCTTTACGTGCGATCTCAACCAGCTTCTTGGCAATGACCGGACGAGCCATGGAAGTTCCGAGAAGATAGGAATGCTCGTATACAGCACCAGCCTCTACACACGGCATGATGAAGTCATCGCAGAACTCATCGACGATATCCTCGATATATAATTTGGAAGCACCGGACATTTTTGCTCTCTCTTCAAGACCGTCCAGCTCGTTTCCCTGTCCGCAGTTTACACAGCAGCAGACAACGTCATAATCAAAGGTTTCTTTCAGCCACGGGATAAGGGCTGTGGTATCAAGACCACCGGAATACGCTAAAACAACTTTTTCTTTCATAATATATGTCCTCCTGGGATTTTTTTGATTTTGTATCGCTCCGGACATTTCCGGGACGGTGAATTTTTTTACGTTATCTGGAAAAAAATTATGCTGTTTTATAACTTTACCAGAGTGAATAAATATTCATGTACAACAAAACAAAATTTTCGGCTGTCCTGTCGACATGGCTTAATATACACCAGATTTTATAAATATGCAAGAGATAATTTGAAAAATATGAAAAAAAATTTGCATAAAAATACATCTAAAAGTAGGCGGTATTATAAGAAAATACAGGAAAAACAGAAAAGACCGTGAAAAATCAAAGAAAATGACTATTGCATAATATGCAGAGAAGATGTATAATCTATCCATTGATAAGATGGACATATGAGCTGGCAGTACAGACAGGTTTAAGATGTCCGTCTGACCTGTGCAGAAGATTCAGATATCAGAAGACATAAAAAAGAGGCATAAATAAGAATAGCAAGCGCTTCTGCAGGGTGTATAAAGCCGTAGAAAAACGGCAGAGGAGGAATGTGAAAGATGATTAAAGCAGGAATTATCGGTGCGACAGGATACGCAGGAAATGAGATCGTAAGACTTCTTCTTGGACACAAGGACGTTGAGATCAAATGGTTCGGCTCCCGAAGCTACATAGATCAGCAGTATGCAGATATTTATCAGAATTTTTTCAGGCTGGTGGATGCCAAATGTATGGATGACAACATGGCTGCACTTGCAGATGAGGTGGATGTGATCTTTACCGCAACACCACAGGGCCTTTGTGCATCCCTTATTAATGAAGAAATCCTTTCCAAATGTAAGGTGATCGACTTAAGCGCAGATTTCCGTATTAAAGATGTGAAAAAATATGAGAAGTGGTACGGGATCGAGCATAAGGCTCCGCAGTTTATCGAGGAAGCTGTTTATGGCCTCTGCGAGATTAACCGTGAGGATATTAAGAATGCAAGGCTGATCGCCAACCCGGGATGCTATCCGACATGCTCCACACTGTCTATTTATCCGCTGTTAAAGGAAGGCCTCATTGATCCGAATACCATTATCATTGATGCCAAGTCCGGAACCTCCGGAGCAGGAAGAGGAGCCAAGGTTCCGAATCTCTACTGTGAGGTAAACGAGAGCATCAAAGCTTACGGTGTTGCCACACACAGACATACACCGGAGATCGAGGATCAGCTTGGATATGCATGCGGACAGGAAGTGATGATCAACTTTACCCCGCATCTTGTTCCGATGAACCGTGGAATCCTGGTAACAGCATATGCCTCCCTGACCAAGGATGTTACCTACGAGGAAGTAAAAGCAGCCTATGACAAATATTATAAAGACGAGTTCTTTGTACGTGTCCTGAACAAGGATGTATGCCCGCAGACAAGAAATGTAGAAGGCAGCAATTTTGTGGACGTGAATTTCAAGATCGATCCGAGAACAAAGAGAGTCATCATGATGGGCGCTATCGACAACCTGGTAAAGGGTGCAGCAGGACAGGCTGTTCAGAACATGAACCTGATGTTTGGATTTGACGAGAACGAAGGACTGAAACAGATTCCGATGTGCCCGTAAAACAGGCAGATCACAAATAAAATATGGGGGATGCCGAAGGACTTTAAACGAATGAACTGCGATATTCGATCTGGCATCACCATTGAGAGGAGATATATAATATGAAGATCATCGACGGCGGCGTTACAGCCGCAAAAGGTTTTAAGGCAGCGTCAACTGCAGCAGAGATCAAATATAAAGGCCGTACCGATATGGCCATGGTATTCAGTGAGGTTCCCTGTGTGGCTGCAGGAACCTTCACGACCAATGTGGTAAAAGCAGCTCCTGTAAGATGGGATCAGGACATTGTATATAATCACCCGGGTGCAAGAGCTGTGATCTGCAACAGCGGAATCGCCAACGCATGTACCGGCGAGGAAGGATTCGGCTATTGCAGGGAAACAGCCAAGGCAGCATCCGAAAGCCTTGGGATCCCGGAAGACAGCGTACTGGTAGCATCCACCGGTGTCATCGGAATGCAGCTTCCCATCGACCGTATCGCAAACGGAGTAAAAGCCATGGCACCGAAGCTTGCAGGAAGCCGCGAGGCAGGCCTTGAGGCAGCAAAAGCCATCATGACAACAGATACCGAGAAGAAAGAGGCAGCGGTAGAGATCGAGATCGGTGGAAAAACCGTAACGGTAGGCGGTATGTGCAAGGGCTCCGGAATGATCCACCCCAATATGTGTACAATGCTTGGATTTATCACCAGTGATGTGGATATCTCAAAGGAACTTCTTCAGGAAGCACTCAGCGAGGATATCAAGGACACCTACAACATGGTATCCGTTGACGGAGATACCTCCACAAACGACACCGTCCTCCTCCTTGCAAACGGCCAGGCCGGTAATCCGAAGATCACAGAGAAAAACGCAGATTATGAAGAGTTCAAAAAAGCTCTTAACTACGTAAACACAACCCTTGCCAAAAAGATCGCAGGTGACGGAGAAGGCGCAACTGCACTCTTCGAGGTCAAGGTCATCGGCGCAGCCACCAAGGCAGAAGCCGTAACCTTAAGTAAATCCGTAGTAACCTCTTCCTTAACAAAGGCAGCCATCTACGGCCATGATGCAAACTGGGGAAGAATCCTCTGCGCCCTCGGCTACTCCGGCGTCCAGTTCGATCCGGAAAAGGTAGATCTCTACTTTGAGAGCAAAGCAGGAAAGATCAAGATCATTGAAAATGGAGTTTCTACAGGCTACAGCGAAGAGGAAGCAACTAAGATCCTCTCAGAAGAGGCAGTGACAGCCATCGCGGATATGAAGATGGGAGATGCATCCGCAACTGCGTGGGGATGCGACCTCACCTATGATTACATAAAGATCAATGCGGATTATCGTTCTTGATGTAAGAGCTTTGTAGAATGTTTTTTATGGTGGATTTTAGTTGTAGTTTTGTTTCAGTTTGTAAGCTGAGAAAACCCTTAGGGGGAGCGAGCTCAAAGTTGCGAAGCCCGCACGCTCCCCCTAAGAACCCCCTCCGTTGGGCACGCTTGGCTGTGGCATGTAGAACTTCAGTCGACGAAAACTACCTGACGAACGTGAGAACCCGCAGGGCGGGAGCTCTGAAGTTGAGGTGTGTTGAGGTTTAGTAGACGAAAACTGAGTGACGAAGGTGAGGAATCTCAGTGCGGGAGCCTGGAAGTTATGTCGGGTTAAACGTCAGTCGCCGAAGGCAGACTGACGAGCTGTTCGCCTTCGGCGAAAGCGCGTCGGAAGCGGCTGTCTGCGACAGCCTGTCCGCAGCAGGCGCTTTGCCCGCAACGCGGGCAACAGCCCGTTCCCCGTGGCCGGAGGGGAGGAGCGCGAGGAGGGGAAACGGCCTTCGGAACTCCGAGTGCCTCCCCTCCTCGCAAATCCCACAGCTGTCAGCTGAGACAAAATTATAATAAAAAAGAAATCCCTCCAACATACAACAACAAAACCTTTTTCAATCCATATCATTTTTCAAAAAAAGGAGACACCCACATGGTAAATCAGAAATATCTTGACAAAGCAGAGGTTCTCATAGAAGCCCTGCCATACATCCAGCGGTTCAACCGCAAGATCGTAGTCATCAAATACGGCGGAAGCGCCATGCTTGATGAAGAATTAAAGCGTAACGTCATCAAGGACGCAGTCCTTCTGAAATTAGTCGGTTTCAAACCGATCATTGTTCACGGCGGCGGCAAGGAAATCAGTCGCTGGGTCGGTAAAGTCGGCATGGAGCCACATTTTGTAAACGGTCTCCGTGTAACGGACAAAGACACTATGGAGATCGCAGAGATGGTTCTTGCAAAAGTAAACAAGGAGCTTGTTACTCTGGTAGAATCTCTCGGCGTACAGGCTGTAGGTGTCAGCGGTAAGGACGGCGGTCTTCTCCAGTGCAAAAAGAAGCTTTCCAAAGGCGAAGACATCGGCTACGTAGGTGAAGTTACAAAGGTTAATCCGAAGATCCTTCATGACCTTCTGGAAAGAGATTTCCTTCCGATCGTATTCCCGATCGGCTTTGACGAAAATTTTGATTCCTACAATATCAATGCGGACGATGCAGCCTGCGCCATTGCAGAGGCAGTTGAGGCAGAGAAGCTTGCCTTCCTGTCCGATATTGAGGGCGTTTACAGGGATGCAGATGATCCCTCCACTCTGATCTCCGAGCTTCGTGTAGATGAGGCTGAGAATCTGATCTCAGATGGTACTGTGGGCGGCGGTATGATCCCGAAGCTGAAAAACTGTATCGACGCTATCGAGCATGGTGTAAACAGAGTTCATATCCTGGATGGAAGGATCCCGCACAGCTTACTGCTTGAGATCTTTACAAACAAAGGTATTGGTACTGCAATTTTAAAAGATGATGGGGAGAAATATTACAATGAGCATGAATGAACAGATGGAAGAATCTGAAGCCAGTATTCTTCATACATATAACCGTTTTCCGGTAGTTTTTGAAAAAGGCGATGGCTGTTACCTCTATGATTCCGAAGGAAAGGAATATCTGGATTTTGCGGCTGGTATCGCTGTAAATGCCCTGGGATATCATTATCCGGGCTATGACGAAGCATTGAAATCCCAGATTGACAAGCTGATGCATATTTCCAACCTGTACTACAATGAGCCGATCATTGATGCAGGAGCCAGACTTGTACAGGCAAGCCATATGGAAAAGGCTTTCTTCACAAACAGTGGTACAGAGGCCATTGAGGGTGCTCTGAAGGCTGCCAAGAAATATGCCTACGAAAGAGATGGCCATGCAGACCATGAGATCATTGCCATGAACCATTCCTTCCACGGCCGCAGCATCGGCGCTCTTTCCGTGACAGGCAATGCACATTACAGAGAACCCTTTGAGCCTCTGATGGGTGGGGTGAAATTTGCAGATTTCAATGATCTTGAGAGTGTAAAGGCTCAGATCACAGATAAGACCTGTGCCATCATCACCGAGACCGTACAGGGAGAAGGAGGTATTTATCCGGCTACAAAAGAGTTCCTGGAAGGCTTACGTAAGCTTTGTGATGAGAAGGATATCATCCTGATCCTGGACGAGATCCAGTGCGGTATGGGACGTACCGGACATTATTTTGCATGGCAGGCATATGGAGTACAGCCGGATATCATGACCTGTGCCAAAGCACTTGGCTGTGGAGTTCCGGTAGGTGCTTTTGTGCTGAACAAAAAAGCAGCTGCAGCTTCACTGAAGCCAGGCGACCACGGAACCACTTACGGTGGAAATCCCTTCGTATGTGCAGCAGTCAGCAAGGTATTTGACATTTTTGAAAAAGATCAGATCCTTTCCCATGTGCAGGGACTTACTCCGTATTTTGAGGAGAAGCTGGACGAACTGGTTGCAAAGCATGACTGTGCAGAAACAAGAAGAGGCAAAGGTTTCATGCAGGGTATCGTGATCAAGGGGCGTCCGGTAGGAGACGTGGTGAAAAAAGCTCTTGCAAAGGGCCTTCTGGTGATCTCAGCAGGAAGTGATGTTCTCCGCCTTGTTCCTCCTCTTGTGATCACAAAAGAGGATATCGACAAGATGGCAGAGATCCTTGACGAGTGTATGGAATAATAAAAAAATAACAGATACAAAAGCAGCAGTATTTTCCGGAAAGGGTAGTGTGTCGATGGAGAATACGGCTGCTTTTTTGTCAGAGAGAAAATGTATATAAATTATATAACAGATATAGAAAACAGTATCCGAAAATCTGGTCGTGTGTTTGAAAACAAACAAAAACTGCTATGATACACCGACAAAATGCACAAAAAAGAGAGAGGGTTCGAGTATAAATTGCACATCTACACAGTTGATTTTAGAACGCCATATGTTATAATTTCACTGGTAAAAAAATTTATGTGAGGGGTGAGAATTTTGAAAAAATTATTAACCGTCATGTGTACTTTTCTGACAGTATTTCTGGCATGTCCTGTGGGTGTATGGGCAGCCGGAAACGGTGGGACAGGATCAGGTGTGCCGGTGTGGCTTTGTATTCCTTTTGCGGGCCTTCTTCTGTGTGTTGCAGTGATGCCGCTGGTAAAGGGTGAGTGGTGGGAGTCACATCAGCCCGTTGTGGTTGCATTCTGGATCGTTCTTATGATCATTCCGTTTGCAGTTGTTTACGGTGCCGGAAAAACTGCGGAAACAGTACTTGAGTGCGTGATCAATGACTATCTTACATTTATCATCCTGTTATTCGGACTGTTCTGTGTATCCGGTAACATTACAGTTGAGGGTGATTTTGCGGGTTCGCCAAGAGTAAATGTAGGACTTCTTGCACTGGGAACCCTGCTTTCCAGCTGTATCGGAACTACCGGAGCCAGCATGCTGATGGTCCGTCCGGTGATCAAAATGAATTCCTGGAGAAAGAGAAAGGGTCATATCATGATCTTTTTCATCTTTATGGTATCCAACATGGGTGGCTGCCTGACACCGATCGGTGATCCGCCGCTTCTGATGGGCTTCATGCGAGGAGTTCCGTTTTTCTGGAGCCTTCATCTTTTTCCGGTACTGATCTTTAATATGGTGATCCTTCTGTTTGTGTTCTATCATCTGGATATGCGCTCTTACAAGAAGGATATCTCAGAGGGACGTAAACCGGATATCAGCAAACCGGGTACCGAGTTTAAGATCGAGGGTCTTCATAATATCATCTTCCTTGTGATGATCGTTGTGGGTGTTATCTTAAGCGGAATGCTTCCCGGTATGCCTGCATTTCAGGATGCGGCCGGAAATGTAAAGGGCCTTCATATTTTCGGTGAGGTTACTTTAAGCCTCCCGTCGATCATTGAGATCGTCCTGATCCTGGCAGCTGCATTTCTGTCCTTTAAAACAACAGATAAAAGGATCCGTGTGCGGAACCATTTTACCTGGGGTGCGATCAAGGAGGTTGCAGTACTTTTCATCGGTATTTTTATCACCATGCAGCCGGCCCTGATGCTTCTGAAAGCAGTAGGACCGAATCTCGGTATCACCGAGCCGTACCAGATGTTCTGGGCGACCGGAGCTTTGTCCAGCTTCCTGGATAATACACCGACTTATCTGGTATTTCTGACAACAGCGGGAACTCTCGGATTTACAAACGGAATCGCAACAACGCTGGGAACGGTTCCTGTAAAGCTTCTTTCTGCGATTTCCTGCGGTGCTGTATTTATGGGCGCCAATACATATATCGGCAATGCTCCGAACTTTATGGTCAAGACACTTTCTGACGAAAATGGTATCAACATGCCGTCCTTCTTCGGATACATGGCATGGTCCATTTGTTTCCTGGTACCGGTGTTCATCATCGATATGCTGGTATTCTTTTTATAAGGGAGGAGGATCAATATGCAGGATAATAACATTCGAGAGAAATGCAGAGAACTTGCCACCAGGCTTTATGAACTGGATGGCGAGGTTTATGAAAGCGTAGGATCTTCCCTTGGACGTACCTTCACCGGTGACAGAGAAGGCACTATCCGGAACTTAAGTGCTCTGATGTATACCAAACCGGACGGACATCTTCTTCGAAGCGAGATGGCACTGATCAGCAACATGGCCAGGACCATCAAGGATAAAGAAGAAAAAAGCCGTCTCATGAAGAAATATGATGAGATCTTTCAGGAGATCCTGACGCTGCCGGAGACTTTTGTTGCTACGGATATCATGGATAAGGAACGTGTGGCGCTGAATCATATGATCAAGCGCAGGGAAAAAATCTCTGAGAATGACCATCTGGTCATCTGCATCAGCCGTACACAGGGAAGTGCCGGTAATGATATCGGTTTCGGACTGGCAGACAAGCTTCGGATCAACTATTATGATGTGGAGATCTTTGATCAGGTATTAAGGCGCCTTGAGGCGGAAAAGGGCGCGGTCAACGATGCGGAATATTTTGCGGATTTCAATAAATATGAGAAGAAGCATAAATTTGATCCCAAGGGCTGGTTCCGGGAATTCAACCGTTACCATGGTCTTCCGAAACAGGATGCGGTATTCTTTAACATGAGTGACCTGATCTGCGATCTGGCCTCAAAAGAGGACTGCATCATTATGGGAAGGTGTGCGGATGCGATCCTCAAGAACAATCACATTCCGCATATCAGTCTGTTTATCACAGCTCCTTTTGCTATCCGTGTGCAGCATGTTATGGATGTACGGAAGATGAATATGAAGCAGGCAGTCCGTTTCCTGAAGAAGATGGACAGCCAGCACAGACGGTATTACAATTTTTACGGCGGAGCTCAGTGGGGCAAGCCGGATAACTACGATCTTTGTATCAACAGTGCAAGCTACGGAATCAATGAAACGGAGAATCTGATCCTGAAGCTTTTGAATGATCAGATCCACTAAGAGATAAAAATATGAGCAGCACGGAAGAAAGAAAAAGTTCCGGAAGGCTTTTTTAGCTTAACAGGCTGCAAACAGAAAAAGAATCAGAACAGAGTTCCTGCATTCTGAGGTAACCTTCTGCCAGACAGAAATACCTCAGAATGCAGGAACTTTTTTTATATTTTGTTTATAAAAACTTAATCTTGATTAACTTTTTTCATTTAGGGGATTGACATTCGAAAAAACTTAGTATAAACTAACCTATGAGTTAGGTCTAACTAATTAGACTGAGTTAATTAATAGAAAGAAACGGAGGGATTCCATGCAGCCGATTTTATTTTTACAGTCAGGTGATACTGGCACGATCAAGCGTATTTCCGGAGCGGAGGATACAAGAAGATTTCTTGCAGGCCTTGGTTTTGTTGAGAATGCGGAAGTGACAGTTATTTCTCAGTTTGACGGCAATCTGATCGTAAATGTCAAGGATTCCAGAGTAGCAGTCAATAAGGAAATGGCCAGACACATTATGGTGTGACCGGACTGCGAGGCAGTGACCGGTAGTGAATTTGCCCCAAACTGCGGAAGGCGCAGTTGAGGATAGATTAGGAATTGGAATATGAACAGGGAGGAAAAGAGAAATGACTTTACGTGATGCAGCAGTAGGTTCTACAGTAGTTGTTTCCAAGATCACCGGCGACCCGGCTTACAAGCGTCGTATCATGGATATGGGAATCACAAAAGGCAGCGAGGTTTATATCCGAAAGGTAGCTCCTCTTGGAGATCCGGTTGAGATCACCATCAGAGGTTATGAGCTTTCCCTGCGTAAGCATGACGCAGCATGTGTGGAAGTAAAGTAAATAAGCTTCGAAAAATGACAGAGCGTCAGGCTCTGACCTGAAAAAAGGAGGATGCAAAATGTCTGTAACAATAGCTCTTGCCGGAAACCCGAACTGTGGTAAGACTACAATGTTCAATGCTCTTACAGGCGCAAACCAGTACGTTGGTAACTGGCCAGGTGTTACTGTAGAGAAAAAAGAGGGTAAGCTGAAAAACCAGAAGGATGTAACGGTAACAGACCTTCCGGGTATCTATTCACTTTCCCCGTATACACTTGAGGAGGTTGTCAGCCGTGATTACCTTCTGAAAGAGAAACCGGATGTGATCATCGATCTTGTGGATGCAACAAACATCGAGAGAAACCTGTATCTTGCAACCCAGCTTCTTGAGATCGGTATCCCGGTTGTTATCGCTCTTAATATGGTGGATCTTCTGAAAAAGAACAACATCCATATCAATGTAAAAGGCTTAAGCTCCGCGCTTGGATGCCCGATCGTTGAGACCTCTGCTCTTAAAGGAACAGGCCTTAAAGAGGTTGTTGATGAGGCGATCAAATGTGCGAACCAGCACAGAGTACCATCTAAGCAGATGGAATTTCCGAAAGCAGTAGAAAAAGCTGTAAATGAGATCGAGGGATTTGTTCCTGCAAACATCGCTGAGGAGAACAAGAGATGGTATGCAGTAAAGCTTCTTGAGAGAGACAGCAAGGTAAAAGAAGGTCTGAACCTTTCGGCTTCTGCACAGTCCAGGATCGAGGAGATTGCTTCTAGCCTTGAGAAGGCAGAGGATGATGATACAGAGAGTATCGTAACGGATGGAAGATATCAGTACATCCAGAAGGTTGTTTCTGCAAACGTTAAGAGAAGCGGAAATAAGATGACAGTTTCCGATAAGATCGACCGTATCGTAACAAACCGTATTCTCGGTCTTCCGATCTTTATCCTTACCATGTTTATCGTTTATTATGTATCGGTAACAACAGTTGGTACCATGGTAACAGACTGGACAAACGACAGCTTTGTGGGAACCATCCAGAGTGTTGTATCGGATGGACTCGGCAATGCCGGTGTTGCGGACTGGCTGGTAAGCCTTGTATCAGATGGTATCATCGGTGGTCTTGGTGCAGTGCTTGGATTCGTTCCGCAGATGGCGATCCTGTTCCTGTTCCTTTCCATCCTTGAGGATTGCGGTTACATGGTTCGTATCGCGTTCGTCATGGACCGTGTATTCCGTCATTTCGGACTTTCCGGAAAGAGCTTTATCCCGCTTCTTATCTCCTCCGGCTGTGGAATCCCTGGAATCATGGCTTCCAAAACGATTGAGGCAGATAATGACCGTCGTCTGACGATCATGACAGCAACATTTATTCCATGTGGTGCCAAGCTTCCGGTTATCGCTCTTATGGGTGGTATCATGACAGCTTATGTAACCGGTGACTACGTAGCTGCTGGTTTCATCACACCACTGATGTACTTTATCGGTGTTGTAGCAGTTCTTGTATCTGCGATCATCCTGAAGAAAACAAAACCGTTCTCCGGTAAACCTGCCCCGTTCGTAATGGAGCTTCCACAGTATCACATTCCGTCTGCAAAGACAGTTCTGCTTCACGTTTGGGAGAGACTGAAAGGCTTCATCATCAAAGCCGGTACCATTCTTTTCCTTGCAACCGTTATCATGTGGATCCTTTCCAGTATTGGAAATACAGGAAGCGGAATCGGATTTGTTGAGGACAGCAACGACAGTATCATGGCTATCCTTGGCGGTATCCTTGCTCCGATCTTTGCTCCTCTTGGATTTGGCAAATGGCAACCGGTTGCAGCCTCCATCTCCGGATTCTCCGCAAAAGAGTCCATCGTAAGTACAATGGGTGTTCTTGCAAACGTAGCTGGTGATGATGCAGAGGATACCATGATCGTTGGTGCAGCGATCAAAGCATGGTTCCCGACAGCAGTAGCAGCATTTTCTTTCCTGCTGTTCAACCTGCTTGATTCTCCGTGCCTTGCAGCTATTTCTACAATGGCACATGAGATGCAGTCCAGAAAATGGTTCTGGTTTGCAATTCTCTTCCAGAACATTTTTGCTTATGTTGTAACACTTTGTGTATACCAGATCGGTCTTGTTGTCACAGGTGCCGGTTCCTTCGGAATTGGAACGATCGTAGCGCTGATCCTTGCAGCGATCCTGCTCTTCCTTCTGTTCAGACCAGATCCGTACAAGAACCAGAACGATGTTACAAAGAGATCTGTACAGGCAGCAGAGTAATTGAAAACCGGTCATACAGTAACGATCCGGTACATATGATAGCTTTGAAATGATGCTGTAAGAACAGCTGAAATGATAAGAAATGCAGGAGACCGGGGATGCAAATACCTGGTCTTCTGTGCTATAATAAGCCTGAAGAAATATGGAAGTTTTTTTACAAAAGTATTCATCAGAGGCTGGCAGCAGTTCACAGGCTGTACAGCGAAAGAAAGGGTGACAGATATGAGTATGATAGCGGATATTATTGTACTGGCACTGGTGATCGCATATGGCGTATTTGTGGTCAGTTATCTCTATTCAAGAAAGAAACAGGGGCTCAGCTGTGTCGGCTGTGCCGGTAACACACGTACAGGTGGCTGTGGCGGTAGCTGCTCCGGTCATTGTTCCGGCTGCTCCGGCTGCAGTGGAATGCATAAGTAACCAGGAGGGAAAGAAATCATGGCAAATGCAATTGTTGTCATCGTTGTTATCATCATTATGCTGTTTGCCGGAAAAGGCGCATATAAACATCTGAAGGGCGAAGGCGCCTGCTGCGGAGGCGGCAGCAAGCCGGAGATCCCGAAGAAGAAGCTGGATGGAACCAAGCTGGGTGAGAAAACCATGAAGATCACAGGCATGCACTGTGAGAACTGTGTGGCCAGCGTCACAAGAGCGATCAACCGCATTGACGGTGCGGCAGCAAAAGTAAGCCTGAAAAAAGGTGAGGCAGTGGTTTCCTACGACAGAGAGATCTCCAACGAAGAGCTTAAGAAGGTAGTGGAAGACAGAGGATATCACGTAGTTTCTATCCAGTAAAGCTTTATCATAAGAATAACTTTGCCGCGGCTTCTGAGCCGGCAGATCAGAGAAGAGACTTCTCGGCGAAATGCTTAAAAATATTTCGCCTGGGGGTCTTTTTTTGTATAAAAAGTCAGAGTTGCAATTGACTCACTAATGTACACCATTGTATAATAAAAACAGAAAAATTCAGACGGAACGAAATATTTTCTTTCTATCCGGATGAGGCATTAAAACAAAATACAGCAGGAAACAGACTTTGACGGCAAGGAATATCCGAGCAGGAATCGTTGTTCATCCGGCACAGCTTAACCGAATCAGCTGCGAAGCAGTTATTCGGTTATGAACAAGTAGCAAATGCGGATCGCGAATATCCGCTTGACTTTGTTTTGTGAGCGGAATACGGGACTCTTTCACCTTGTGCGTGAAAGAGCTTTTTTTATGAAAAATACCTGCGGGAGCGGACAGAATGAATTAGGGAGGATTTTATGCTGAAGGTAGCAGTATACGGAAAGGGCGGTATCGGAAAGTCTACAGTGACGTCCAACCTGGCGGCGGCTTTTGCAGCCATGGGGAAAAGAGTGATCCAGATCGGTTGTGATCCCAAGGCGGATTCCACCATCAATCTTCTTGGGGGAGAACCTCTGCGGCCGGTAATGAATTATATGCGGGAAGAGGATGAGGAGCCGGAAAAGCTGGAGGATATTTCAAAGGAGGGTTTTGGTGGAGTCCTCTGCATTGAGACCGGCGGCCCCACGCCGGGACTTGGCTGTGCAGGCAGAGGTATCATCGCAACCTTTCAGCTTCTGGAGGATCTGAAGCTTTTTGAGACCTGGAAGCCGGATGTAGTGCTTTACGATGTTCTTGGAGATGTAGTATGCGGCGGTTTTGCGGCACCGATCCGGGAGGGCTATGCGGAAAAAGTACTCATTGTCACATCCGGAGAGAAAATGGCACTCTATGCAGCCAATAATATTTCCAGTGCTGTGCGGAATTTTGAGGATCGAAGCTATGCGAGAATCTTCGGGATCGTGCTGAATCACAGGAATGTGGAGAATGAAACAGAAAAAGTAAATGCTTTTGCAGAAAAAAATAATATCCCGGTCGTGGGTGAGATCCCGAGAAGTGACGAGATCATCCGATGGGAGGATCAGGGCAAAACGGTGATCGAGGGAGATGAGAATTCTGAGATCAGTGAGAAATTTTTTGCACTGGCGAGGAAGCTATTGGAAAGTGAAGAAACGGAGAAGGAGGATATATGAAAAAGAAAGCATATTTTGCAACTGCAGAAGAACTGGCCCGGGGCGGGCTGGAAGCGATCCCTCCGCAGATGATTTCCGGGAAGCATCTGATCTATAGCTCTCCGGCAACTCTGGCATTTAACTCTCCGGGAGCGGAGGGCTTTGGCGTAAAGCGGGCCGGGCTTGCAGTGCCGGATTCCATTATGCTGATCGTGGCACCGGGATGCTGCGGAAGAAATACTTCTCTTATCAGCTCCATGCCGGAGTACAATGATCGATTTTTTTATCTGATGATGGACGAGACGGATATTGTTACAGGCCGTCACCTGAAAAAGATCCCGAAAGCGGTAAAAGAGATCTGCGACTGCTGTGAGAAGAAGCCGTCTGTGGTGATGATCTGTATCACCTGTGTGGATGCACTTCTGGGAACGGATATGGAACGTGTCTGCCGGAAGGCAGAGGAAAAGGTGGATATTCCGGTGCGCCCCTGTTACATGTACGCACTGACACGTGAGGGCAGAAAGCCGCCTATGGTCCATGTGCGCCAGTCCTTATACTCCCTCCTTGAGCCACAGAAGAAAAAGGGAAATGTGGTCAATCTTCTGGGATTTTTTTCGCCGCTGGTTGATGACTGCGAGATGTATGAGCTGCTACAGCAGGCAGGCGTAAAGACCATCCATGAGATCTCAAGATGTAAGGATTATGAAGAATATCAGACCATGTCACAGGCCAATTTTAATCTGGTGCTTCATCCGGAAGCAAGGTTTGCAGCGGAGGATTTTCATGACCGGCTGAAGATTCCTTTTATTGAGCTTCGGAGGCTCTACCAGACAGATAAGATCGAAAATCAGTATCGTGCCTTGGGACAGGTTCTTGGAGTCTCTTTTGACCAGGAAGTGTATAAAAAAGCAGCAGAAGAGGCAGTGGAGAGATTCCGGGAGGTCTGTCCGGATGCGTCCTTTGCAGTAGGGGAGTGCATGAACGGAGATCCCTTTGAGCTGGCCCTGGCCCTGGTGCGGTATGGTTTCCAGGTGCCGGAGATCTACGGAACTATCACAGCCGAGAATTTTGTATACATACGGCATCTTGCGGAATTGAGTCCGGATACAAAGGTTTTTTCCAATATGGAACCCACCATGCTGTATTACGATCCGTCCGGGAGTGGAGTGAACCTTACTATAGGAAAGGATGCAGGATATTATCACCGGGATCAGCCAAATGCCGTGTGGAATCAGGACCGGCAGCCCTATGGCTATGCGGGGGTACGCAGGCTGTTTGAAACACTGACAGAGAAAGTTTTGCAGAAGGGAGAAAAGGTATGAGAGGACTTCGGAAATATCTGACACCCTTTGCACCGGATCAGTCCGGAGCCGTGTCAGTGCTGTATGAGCTTGGCGGGATCATCGTGATCTGTGATGCAGGAGGATGTGCGGGAAATGTCTGCGGCTTTGATGAACCAAGATGGTTTGAACAGAAAAGCGCGGTATTCAGTGCAGGACTTCGGGATATGGATGCCATCCTGGGACGGGATGACCGCCTGGTTGCCAAGCTTGTGGATGCAGCAGTAAAGGTGGAGGCAGGCTTTGCAGCCATTATCGGAACACCGGTACCTGCTGTGATCGGAACGGATCATCAGGCACTGCGGCGGATGTGCGAGAAGAAAACAGATCTTCCGGTGCTTGCAGTAAATACCAACGGAATGGAGCTTTATGATGCGGGAGAGCGGAAGGCTTATCTGGAGCTTTTTAAAGCCTTTGCCCGGGAAAAGCTGCCTGTGGAGGCTGGTAAGACAGGAGTTCTCGGAATGACACCTCAGGATGTCAGTGACCTGAAAGCAGCAGACAAGATCCGTGAAAAATTCCGTGCCAGAGGACAGAGAGCAGTCTGCTACGGAATGGGAGACGGGCTTGATGAGGTAAAAAAAGCCTCCTCTGTGGAAAAAAATATCGTGGTTTCTCCTGCGGCACTGGAATGTGCCAGATATCTGGAGAAAACCTTCGGAACACCTTATGAGGTGGGATATCCTCTGGCGGAAGAGCTGGTTCCTGATATGGATTATACAGGAAAAAAGATTCTCATCGTGCAGCAGCAGGTGATGGCCGGTTCCATAAGAGAGGAGCTACGGAAACGTGGTGCGGACGGAGAGCTCACCGTGGCAAGCTGGTTTTCCATGGAAAAAGATCTCCTGGAGGAGGGCGATGTGTCATTAAGGGATGAGGAAGATTACATGGAACTGGCAGAGAAGGGCGGATATGACGTGATCTTTGCAGACCCATGTATGAAGCGGATGACAAAGGCTTTTTCAGGAGTGTTTGTGGATACAGTGCATTTTGCGGTATCCGGAAAATGCAGGTAGACCATAAGGGCAGGACATAAAGTTACATGCATGCTGCAGCCGGATCAGTGGAAATAGCTGCAGGGAATGGAGAAACATATGGAGCGGGAAATTACGAAAATGATCCGTGTTTACGGGATCGTACAGGGAGTGGGATTTCGCCCTACGGTGAGCCGTCATGCTATGGCAAGAGGAATCCGTGGCAGTGTGTCCAATAAAGGACCCTATGTGGAGATTTTTGCTCAGGGTAAGCAGCAGGATGTGGATGCCTTTATCGCAGATATCGGGAATAAGCCACCGAAGCGTGCCGCTATCCTGAAGCTTCTTGAAGAACCGGTGGAGGATCCGGAGAAATTTACACAGTTTGATATCATCGAAAGTGAGAAGACAAAGGGGGAAATCTTTGTTTCCCCGGATATCGCGATCTGCGATGAATGTAAGGCGGAGATGTTTGATCCGGAAAACAGGCGGTATCTGCATCCCTTTATCAACTGTACCTGCTGCGGTCCGAGACTGACGATCCTGGATTCGCTTCCTTATGACCGTGAACGGACCAGTATGAAGGAATTTCCCATGTGTCCCTCCTGTGCGGATGAGTATCATAACCCGGATACCAGACGCTATGATGCCCAGCCGGTGTGCTGTAATGACTGTGGCCCTGAGGTATACCTGGCGGGAAGAAAGGAACGGGGACGGGAGGCTATCACTTATACAAGGAAGATCATTGCTTCCGGCGGAATCGTGGCCATCAAAGGGATCGGTGGTTTTCACCTTTGCTGTGATGCTACCAGTGAGGAGGCTGTACAGCGGCTGCGGCAGCGGAAACGGCGTCCGGTGAAGCCTTTTGCAGTGATGGCACAGGATATGGAAGCTGTGAAGAAGATTTGTAAGGTCAGCGGGGAACAGGAGAAGATCCTTACCGGTCATCAAAAGCCGATCCTGCTGTTGGATAAGCTGCCGGGAGAAACGAGGCTTTGTGAGAGCATTGCACCCGGGAATCCCAAGGTGGGTGTCATGCTTCCCTATGCACCGGTTCAGCTGCTTCTTTTTCATTACGATGATGGGATCCGGATGCCCGGGCTTCTGGTAATGACCAGCGGAAATACTTCCGGGGCGCCGATCTGCAGAGATGATGAGGAGGCGGCAGAGGAGCTTTCCCATCTCTGTGACTGCATTCTTTCCCACAACAGGAAGATACGTATCCGGGCCGACGATTCGGTGATGGATTTCTATAAGGGTGAACCCTATATGATCCGCCGTTCCCGCGGGTATGCGCCTCTTCCGTTTATGGTCTCCACACCCTGGAAGGGCCAGGTGATCGCAGCAGGTGGAGAACTTAAGAACACCTTCTGCATTGGTGTGGATAACCGTTTTTATCCTTCCCCTTATGTGGGAGATCTTGAGGATCTTCGAACGGTAAAAGCCCTGAAGGAAACGATCGGGCGGTTGGAAACACTTCTGGAGGTGCAGCCGGAGGTAGTGGTCTGTGATCTTCACCCTAAATATAATTCCACAGTGGTGGCAGAGGAGCTAGGGCTTCCGGTTCTGAGGGTGCAGCATCATTATGCACACATTTTATCCTGCATGGCAGAAAATGACTGCGAAGAAAAGGTGATAGGGGTTTCCTTTGACGGAACAGGCTATGGAACCGATGGAACCATCTGGGGTGGAGAGCTCCTGGTTGCAGACTGTCAAGGATTTACAAGGCTTGGAAGTATAGAACCCTTTGTCCAGGTTGGCGGAGATATTTCCGCAAAAGAAGGCTGGCGGATCGCCGTTTCCCTGATCTGGCAGAATATGGGAAATCTGGAAAAAACCCTGGATACTGTCCGTAAACTGGGACTTTGCACAGATCAGGAAGCAAAGGTACTGGTGACTATGGCACAGCGGAAGATCAATGCCGTGACTTCCACCAGTGCAGGAAGACTTTTTGACGGAGTCAGTGCGATCCTGGGGATCCGGAGAGCGTCCACCTTTGAGGGAGAAGCGTCCACAGCACTGGAATTTGCGGCGGAGGCCTGGAGAAAGCAGCGGGAGATGCAGAAGAAAAATCCGGAAGAAAATCTGAAGATACGGATGTCAGAAAAGGAAGACATTCCGGAAAGTACAGGCATCTCAGAAGCGTCTGAAGATGAACGAAAATTTATTTTAAATACAGGTGAGATCGTTGCATATCTGGTCCGGGCAAGGCTTGCAGGAGAGGATCCCGGGAAGCTGGCTTATGGATTTCACCGGGCACTGGCAGATGAGATCCTTGCAGCCTGTGAGGAAGCAGAGCGGCAGACCGGAATCCGGAAAGTGGCATTAAGTGGCGGTGTCTTTCAGAACCGGCTGCTTCTGGAGCTGGTAGATGACGGCCTTACGGAAATGGGGTTTAAAGTTCTGAAGCACAGCCTGATCCCACCGAATGACGGAGGGATCGCACTGGGACAGGCGGTGTATGGGATGGCTTATGTGCAGCGATACAGATAAATATAGATGAGATCATGCAGATACGGATCAAAAATGTTTTATGATAATGCATGGAGCATACAGCAGAAATGCAGGATGGGAGGCACAGATATGTGTGTAGGATTATCAGCAAAAGTAGTAAAGATCAGTGACGGAACAGCAGTGGTGGATGCAGGCGGCGCAAAGAGAGAGGTTTCTGCCCAGCTCCTGGGAGACCTGGAGCCGGGGGATTATGTGATGGTGCATGCAGGTGTTGCCATTGCAAAGATCACCGATGATGACGAGGAAGAGACAGACCAGCTGATGGAGGAACTGCTGTGATGGAAGAGAGGAAAAAAACAGCAAGAGAAATCATAGAAGGATATCAGGGGCCGCCGGTGCGGATCATGGAGGTCTGCGGAACACATACCCACGAGATCTTCCGTCTGGGGATCCGCAAGCTTCTGCCGCCGCAGGTGGAGCTGATCTCAGGACCGGGATGTCCGGTCTGTGTAACACCGGTAGGGTTTATTGACGAGGCCGTTTATCTTGCTCTGGAAAAACAGGTGACGATCTGCACATTCGGTGATCTTGTCCGCGTACCGGGAACAAAGAAAAGCCTTGCAGATGCCAGGGCAGAAGGAGCCAGGATACGGATCGTCTATTCACCGGCAGATGCAGAAAAATATGCGAAAGAGCATCCAAAAGAGCAGGTGGTATTTCTTTCCGTTGGCTTTGAGACCACCACGCCTGCCGGCTGTCTTTCCGTGAAAAAGGCCGGAGAGGACGGACTTTCCAATTATTCGCTCCTTGTGGCAAACAAGACCATGCCCCAGGCTTATCAGGCATTAAAGGGCAGTGCGGATGTGTTCCTTTATCCGGGACATGTCAATGCGATCACAGGAACTGCGCTCTGTGAGCAGCTGGCAGAGGAAGGTATCAGTGGTGTGGTGGCAGGCTTTACAGCGAAGGAGCTGCTTACGGCACTGGCTGTTGCACTGGTACGTTTTCAGGAAGGAAAACCGTTCTTTGTGAACTGCTATCCCCGTGTGGTAAAAAGTGAGGGAAGCCCGGAGGCACAGAAGCTGATCGATGAACTGATGGAGCCCTGCGATTCTGAATGGCGCGGTCTGGGTGTGATCCCGGGGTCCGGGCTGGTGCTCCGGAAGGAGTGGGAAGCCTTTGATGCCAGAAAAAAATATGCAGTGCCGCCGATCCAGGGCAGGCCAAATCCGGCCTGTCGCTGTGGGGATGTGCTTCAGGGAAAATGCAGGCCATCAGATTGTAAGGTATTCGGAAAGGTCTGTACCCCGCAGCATCCGGTAGGTGCCTGTATGGTATCCAATGAAGGAGCATGTTCCGCATATTTTATGTACGGAAACTGATGTCCGCTTTAATGGACTGCGAAATATGATACATTACATATAGTACAAACGAAGGATCGTATCTGGAAGATCTGACAGGATGAAACCGATATGAAATTCCTTTGACCCAGCATAGAAAGAAGATAATATTATGGAAAATAAAACAGTGACCATGGCACACGGTGCCGGAGGCCGTCAGACCTCAGAACTGATCGATGAAGTATTCAAAGCGCATTTTGCAAACCCGGATCTCACAGCCGATGATGCGGCCGTGCTGGTTCCGCCTGCAGGAAAAATGGCAGTATCCACCGATGGATTTATTGTTTCTCCGGCATTTTTTCCGGGGGGAAATATCGGCAAGCTTTCCATCTGCGGAACCGTTAATGACCTTGCCTGTATGGGAGCAAAACCGATGTATCTTACCTGCGCTTTTGTCATTGAGGAGGGTTTTCCCATGGAGAAGCTGGAGGAGATCGCCGCAGCCATGGAAAAAACAGCAAAAGAAGCCGGAGTGCGTATTGTTTCTGGAGATACTAAGGTGGCAGGAAAAGGTCAGGTTGACGGTGTGTTTATCACAACAACCGGAATGGGTGAGATCCAGGAGGGCGTTCAGGTAGGCGGTGAGCTGGCAAAACCGGGAGATGCCATTATTGTAACCGGTGATGTGGGAAGACATGGATGCACCATTCTTCTGGCAAGAGAGGATTTCGGCATTGACGCAGATGTGACAAGTGACTGCGCACCGCTGTGGGGAGCTGTAAAAGAGGTGCTGGATGCCACCCATAACATTCATGTGATCCGTGATGCCACAAGAGGTGGTGTCGGAACGGTTCTTTACGAGATCGCAGGACAGAGTAACGTAGGGATCCGCCTGGATGCAGCAGCTGTTCCGGTAGCTCCGGAGGTAAAGGGTGTCTGCGGCATGCTTGGCCTGGAGCCTCTTTATCTGGCCTGTGAGGGACGAATGGTGATCATGGCACCAAAGGAAGAGGCAGGAAGGATCGTGGAAGCACTGCGTAAATGTCCTTATTCCAGGGACGCAGCCATTATCGGTGAAGTTACGGAAGACCAGCCGGGAAAGGTTGTCATGACTACGGAGATCGGAACGCAGGCACTTCTTCCGCAGCCGGGAGGAGAGCTTCTGCCGAGGATCTGCTGATAATATCGGAAAGGAGAGTCAGATCTTATGGAGACAAGAGTGGCATTGATCTCGATCATTGTGGAAAACAATGACGTGATCGATGATATCAACCGTTTTCTTCATGAAGCGGGAAAATATATTATCGGGAGAATGGGGATCCCTTACCGGGAAAAAGGCATCAATATCATCAGTATTGCCATTGATGCACCACAGGATGTGATCAGCTCCTTATCCGGAAAGATCGGCCACCTCAGTGGAGTTTCTGCCAAAACGGCATATTCCAATGTGATCACAAAAGCGGAGGACAGAAAATGATAAAAGTTGCGGTATACGGAAAGGGCGGCATCGGAAAATCTACTACGGTTTCCAATGTGGCAGTAGCCCTTGCGGAAAAAGGAATGAAAGTGATGCAGATTGGCTGTGATCCCAAGGCAGATTCCACGATCCTTCTCAGGCATGGAAAAAAGGTTCCCACAGTGCTGGAGCTGTATAACGAAAAACGCCAGGAGCTGAAGCTTACGGATATGGTGCAGATCGGATATGGGGGTGTAGTCTGTGTGGAAGCCGGCGGTCCTGCACCGGGGCTTGGATGTGCGGGAAGAGGTATCATTACTGCTCTCGAGAAGCTTAAGGAAAACGGAGCCTATGAGACCTATAAACCGGACATTGTTTTTTATGACGTACTGGGAGATGTTGTCTGCGGTGGATTTTCCATGCCCATGCGAAAGGGGTATGCAGATAAGGTATTTATCATCACCTCCGGAGAAAACATGGCCATCCATGCAGGGGCAAATATTGCCATGGCAGTGGATAATTTCAGAAACAGAGGATATGCATCTCTTGGCGGCGTGATCCTGAACCGGCGGAACGTGCCGGGAGAGGAAGAAAAAGTCCGGGAGCTGGCAGAGGATTTTCATACGCGGGTAGTGGGAACGCTTTCCAGAAGTGAACTGGTCCTGGAAGCAGAGAATCGAGGAAAAACTCTTTTGGAAGCTTATCCGGATTGTGAGATGGCAGAGGAGTACCGGACACTGGCCGAGCAGATCCTGAATGCATGCAGGGAGGAAGACTCATGTTAAAAAGAGTTGGTAACAGAGAGCTTTCGGGAAAAACAGAAATATTTATAAAGGAAGCCTCTTTTCCGGTTCCCTTTCAGCCGGGGCTGGAATTTAATTCACCAGTCCATGGAAACTGGAATATCGTACATACGGGAATGCTGGTTCCGGAAGCAAGGCAGATCTACGTCTGTGCGGATAACTGCATGCGTGGCGTTGTGCTGACTGCCGCAGAGATGAATGCGGCAGACCGTTTTTCCTTTGTGATCGTGGAGGAAAAGGATCTTCTGGGCGGAAATCTGGAGGATGTGACCATTGAAGGAGTGACGGATATTCTGAACCGGCTGGATGAGAAGCCAAAGGCAGTCCTGCTTTTTACCGTGTGTCTTCATCATTTTCTGGGAAGTGATCTGGACCGCATCTACGGAGAACTGGAAGAAAGATTTCCGGAGATCTTTTTTATGCGATGCTTTATGGATCCTGTCATGCAGAAAACAGGTCCGACTCCGGATCAGAAGCTGCGCCGTGCCATGTATGATGCAGTACCGGAGAGGAAAGCTGATCCGGAATGTGTCACAGTCCTGGGCAGTGATTTTGTGTTGGATGAGAGTGCAGATATCTGCCGGATCCTGAAAAAGAACGGAATCCGTCTCCGGGAAGCACCGGCCTGTAAGACCTGGGAGGATTATCAGAGCCTGGGAGAGGGAAGCCTGATCCTTAACTGTTATCCGGCAGGAAAATTCGGAGTACAGCAGCAGGCGGAGAGACTTGGAAGGCCGTTTTTATACCTGCCCGGAAGCTTTGACTATGAGGAGATAGAGACGCAGGAAAAGTATTTGCTGGAGCTGCTGGAGCAGCAAAGTGGCGGTAAAAATGGTCTGGATATCGAAACGGAGATCCGAAAATGCGAGGAAGCTCTTTTCCATGCACACCAGATCATCGGTGACACTCCCGTAGCTGTGGATTATCTTTTTCATCCAAGACCTCTGGGACTTGCAAAGCTTCTCCTTACGCATGGATTTCAGGTACAGTCCGTTTTTCTGGACAGTATCAGCCCGGAAGAAAAAGAAGTATTTTTCTGGCTGAAGGAGAATTACCCGGAACTCATGTTGATTTCGACTGTTCGCCCGGAGATGAGAGTGCGGCCACGGCAGCATTCCGGAAAAATCCTTGCCGTCGGACAAAAAGCAGCCTGGTTTACCGGAAGTCGGAATTTTGTCAATATGGTACAGGGCGGCGGGCTTTGGGGCTTTGACGGGATCAGACGTACTGCACAGCTGATGCTGGAGGCATTTAATGAGGAAAAAGCTCCGGAGGATCTGATCGTTCGAAAGGGATGGGGGTGCGAAAGCTGCATATGAGACAGGCATATCGGATCATACCGATCTACACGGCAGATGTGTCCGGCGTCTGCTCCGCATTGTATGAGCTTGGAGGAATGACAGTGATGCATGATCCCTCCGGCTGTAATTCTACCTATAATACCCATGATGAGATCCGGTGGTACGACCAGGACAGTCTGATCTTTATCTCAGGTCTTACGGATATCGATGCCATTATGGGAAATGATGAGAAATTTCTTCAAGATATCGAAGAGGCGGCAAAGGAGCTGAAACCGAAATTTATTGCACTTGCAAGTTCACCGATCCCCTTTATGAACGGAACAGATTTTCAGGGACTGGCCCGTGCACTTACAGCAAGGACCGAAATTCCGGTATTTTCGGTTCCGACCAGCGGCATGCACGACTATGTATACGGAGCAGGGCTGGCACTGGCGGAAATCGCAGGACATTTCACAGGAGCAGCAGAGAAAACAGGAAGGTGTTCAGAAGTACCGACGGGATCTGCGGAAAGATCTACAGAGAAGAGAAGCAGGAAATTAAATCTTCTTGGAGCAACACCCCTTGATCTTGGCCCGCAGTCTGCAGTAGATGCCATGAAAAAACGTCTGAAAAACTATGGCTGGGAGATACTTTCCACCTGGGCTATGGGGGATACGCTGGAAGCTTTGTCCCGTGCCGGTGAAGCAGCGGTAAACCTTGTGGTATCCTCTGTGGGAATCCCGGCGGCCAATGTGCTGAAAGAAAAATTCGGTACGCCATTTCTCGTGGGGACTCCTGTGGAAGGCTATGAGGGACAGATTTCAGATGCACTTGAGCGGATCGCGGATAGATCCTGTGGAGAGTGGGTAAATAAAAAGGATGACTCCGCGGAGGAAAGCGGAGGGCAGATCTTAGGAAAACAGGAGGAACTGTGGAAAGTAACTCCGGAGCAGGTAATCTATTTTCAGGGAAGGAACAGTCTGTCAGCAGTATCTGACCCTTCAGGAGAAAGCAGGGAAATGCCCGACAAAGATGAGGTATTTTTTTCCGTACCGGACATTACCATCATCGGAGAACCGGTTACCATGGGCTCCCTGGCAGCAGTCATAGAGCAGAAATACGGAAAAAAGGTTCAGCTGCTCTGTCCGCTGGAGATCACAGAGGGACTTTTGCGCAAGGGAGATGAAGCCATCTGTGGCGAGGAAGCCATGGAAGAAAAGCTGAAAACAGCCAGGATCATTGTGGCAGACCCACTCTATCGTCCGATCTGTCCGAAAACAGCCATTTTTTATGAGATGCCGCATATTGCGTTTTCTGGAAGGATATATCTCAGAAAATATTTTCCGGAATAAAGAGCGTTTCGTGATCATGTATATAAATATTATGCGGATGAGAAAACAGGGCAGCAGTGTGTATAATTGCAGGAAAATCACATAAACTAAATTATAAGAAACCGTAAAGGCGTTGCAGAAATATGCAGCGCCTTTTTCCGGCAGTAATACCGGAAATGGAGTATATATGGAGGGATTTTTATGTGGGGATTTTTGTCAGCACTGATCTCAGGTGCACTGATGAGTGTTCAAGGGGTATTTAACACAAATGTAACAAAACAGACCAGTCTGTGGGTTTCAACCGGCTGGGTACAGTTTTCTGCATTTCTGGTCTGTGTGGCAGCATGGTTTTTCACAGGCAGAGAAAGTATCGGCATGCTGTGGCAGGTAGAGGCTAAATATAATTTACTCGGAGGAGTGATTGGTGCATTTATCACTATCACAGTGATCCGGAGTATGGGAAGTCTGGGGCCTGCGCGGGCGGTTATGCTTATTGTCATTTCTCAGCTTGCGGTGGCTTATCTTATAGAATTGCTGGGGATTTTCGGTGTGGAAAGAGCAGATTTTCAGTGGAGAAAGCTGTTGGGAATGCTGATCTGTATTGCAGGTGTGGTTATTTTCAAATGGAAATAGAAATAAAAGTATTGTAATATTTGTAATATTTCGTTAAAATAAGGTATGGTTTTGCATGAGTAACGGGGCACCTGCCGCCACATCGGCGGAAAGGAGTGAACCGCCTACCTATGAAAATAAGATCACATATCAGAAGTGTTCGGCTTGTTTTTTCCATATTTTTGTTACAGATCCTGGCAGGGCTGACAGGCTGTAAGGATGACGGAACAGAATTTCTGGAGAAAGAACTGGTGCAGGAAGAAAGTACGGAAGCATCCGGAATGGATGCAGAGCAGGAAGAACCGAAGGATACGGAAAGTGAAGTATCAGGGAAGGAATCCGCAGGGGCTGCGGCAGATATATCACAGAAGAAACAGAATGAGTCTGCGGAGGAACCGGCTCCGGAGGTTGAAAAACAGCTGCCGGAGATCTCAGACACCCCTCAGACCATTTATGTAGATATATGTGGAGCAGTGACCAGCCCGGGAGTCTATGAGCTTCCATATGGCAGCCGTGTTTTTCAGGCTATCGAGCAGGCCGGAGGATATCTTCCGGAAGCTGCGGCAAGCTATCTCAACCGTGCTAAGGGACTTTCCGATGGACAGCAGGTTTATGTGCCTACCCAGGCGGAGGTGGACAGCCAGCGGATCGCAGCTACCCAGGATGGATCGGAAGTCACAGCAGAAAACAGTACCGAAACGGCGAGCGGACAGAAATCCGCCGGAGAGGATTCCGGTGAAGCCGAGACTGCATCTTCCACAGAGCAGAAGATCGATCTGAACACCGCTGATGTATCCCAGCTTACTACTCTCACAGGTGTAGGGGAGTCCAAGGCCCTGGCGATCATCGCTTACAGGGAAGAGAACGGTCCCTTTACTTCAGCAGAGGATATCATGAATGTACCAGGTATCAAAGAAGGAACCTATGAGAAGATAAAGGATAAAATAGCAATAAAGTAAGGAGCGCTAAATGAGCAGGAAAGTATTGGTAGTAGATGATGAGAAACTGATTGTCAAGGGACTTCGCTTCAGTCTGGAGCAGGACGGAATGGAAGTGGACTGTGCCTATGACGGAGAGGAAGCACTGGAAAAAGCAAAAGCAGGAGAGTACGATATCATCCTTCTTGACCTGATGCTTCCAAAAATGGACGGTCTTGAGGTATGCCAGCAGATCCGTGAATTTTCCAATGTTCCGATCATCATGCTTACAGCAAAAGGAGAAGATATGGATAAGATCCTGGGTCTGGAATACGGAGCTGATGATTATGTCACCAAGCCTTTCAACATCCTGGAAGTCAAAGCCCGCATCAAGGCGATCATCCGCCGTGCAGGCAGCAAACAGGACAAGCAGGAGAAGGCCAAGACTGTGGAAGTCGGAGAACTGAAGCTGGACTGCGAAGGACGCCGCGTATTTATCTCCGGAAAAGAGATCAACCTCACAGCCAAGGAATTTGATGTGCTGGAGCTGCTGGTATTCAATCCGAACAAGGTATACAGCAGAGAAAATCTTCTGAATATCGTATGGGGCTATGAATATCCGGGAGATGTCCGTACCGTAGATGTACATATCCGCCGCCTGAGAGAAAAGATCGAGGCCAATCCCAGTGAGCCGAAATATGTACACACCAAATGGGGTGTGGGCTACTATTTCCAGGCATAACCTGTGAAGTTCAAAAAGAACGGCAAATTTTTCAAAAGTCTCCGCTTTCGTATTCTGATCATCCTGATCATACTGGGAATCGTACCGAGTGTCATCGTAACGGAAATGGTTATTGCCAACTATGAAGATCGTGCCATTGCCAACCGTGTGCAGAGCATGGAGAACATCTGTGACATCATGTGCGACCTGTTGATCAAGGAGAATTATCTGAATGACACCAGCTCTCAGACGGTGAACAGCAAGCTGGAATTACTGTCCAACAGCTATGGTGGCAGGATTCTCATTGTAGACAGGGATTTCAGGATCATCAAGGATACCTATGGCGTGGATGAGGGCAGGACTCTGGTTTCCCAGAAAGTATTGAACTGTTTTAAAGGAGAAGATGCCTACCAATATGATTCTGACAGCCAGAAGCTGATCCTGGCAGTTCCGGTAAAAAGTCCGGATGTAAAACAGGTGCAGGGTGCCATGATGATCATGGCATCTTCCAGTGAGGTGACAGCAACCATCCATGAACTGGAGCAGAAAGGGATTCTGATCATCGGTATCATTGTAGTGCTGGCCATTTTTCTGGGGTATATTCTTTCCACGATCCTGGTGAAGCCATTTGCCAGGGTAACGAAAGCAATCGAGGACCTTACAGACGGATATCAGAATGAGGAGATCTCGGTACCGGATTATACAGAGACAGCTTTGATCACAGATGCATTTAACAAGATGCTTTCCAGAATGAAGACGTTGGATGAATCCAGACAGGAGTTTGTATCCAATGTGTCTCATGAGCTGAAGACACCTATGACTTCAATGAAGGTTCTGGCGGATTCGCTGGTAGGACAGCAGGGGGTTCCGGAGGAACTGTATCAGGAATTTCTTTCTGATATCACAGAAGAGATTGACAGAGAGAACAAGATCATCACCGATCTGCTCTCCCTGGTAAAAATGGACAAAAAAGCAGCAGATATGAATATCAGTAATATGAATATCAATGAGCTGCTGGAGAATATTCTGAAGCGTCTCCGTCCTATTGCAGATCAGAGAAGGATTGACCTGATTCTGGATTCGTTCCGACCGGTAACGGCAGATGTGGATGAGGTGAAATTTACCCTTGCCATCAGTAACCTGGTCGAAAATGGTATCAAATACAATGTAGATGAGGGATGGGTCCGCGTAACACTGGATGCGGATCATAAGGATTTCTATGTGACGGTTGCAGATTCCGGCCTGGGAATACCGGAAGATTCCATTGAACGGATCTTTGAGCGTTTTTATCGTGTGGATAAATCCCATTCCAGAGAGATCGGCGGAACCGGTCTTGGACTTGCTATTACAAGAAGTTCTATAGCCATGCATCATGGGATCATCAAGGTATCCAGCAAAGAGGGCGAGGGAACCACATTTACCGTGAAGATCCCGCTGTCCTATATCCCGTCCTAGGAGGTACAGCATGAAAAAAACGATTTTGATCATCTGTGTGGCCGCTGCCTGCATCCTTTTTGGTCTGGTTGCTTTCATAGGTTTGTCGGGAAGAAATAAAAACGAAGAACAGCAGTATAGATTTTATTATATCAACAGCGATGAAACGAGACTGAAAGAAGAAAAATATACTCCGGAGAAGGAAACGACAGAAGTGATGCTGCGCAATTTTTCCGAGAGTCTGAATAACCGTGAGACCCGGGAAGACGGAATCTCACTTTTTCCGGATGGGGTAAAGATTTCTTCTTATTCTATACAGGATGGAGTCCTGAACGTAGAATTCAATGAGGCCTATGATAAAATGTCACGTACCAGAGAACTTCTGGTGCGGGCAGGTATAGTGAAGATCTTTTTACAGGTTCCAGGAGTGGATTCTGTGGAGATCTATGTGGGTAAAAAGCCGCTGACAGATACCAGGGGTGAGGAAGTGGGAGCCATGAACAACGACACCTTTGTGGAGTTTTCCGGGTCCGATGGGGATGTGTACAGCTATGATACCTTTACTTTGTATTTCACAAATAAAAACGGAGATAAACTGGTAGCGGAACAGAGAAGTGTCCGCTACAGACGAAATCTTCCGAAGGCTACGGTGGTTCTGGAGCAGCTTGCAAGAGGTCCGCTGGAAAAAGGACATTATCCTACAATACCGGAGAATTCAGAGGTACTTTCGCTGACGAGAGCAAACGGAATCTGCTATGTGGATTATAATTCCGTATTTCAGGATTATGCGCTGGATGTTTCGGAACAGATTGCCGTGTATTCGGTGGTAAATACGCTGATCGCGGCAACGGATGTGGACAAAGTTGAGATTTCCATCGAAGGAAACAAGGAAGTGACCTTTGGACAGAATATGCAGCTTTATAAGTTCTATGAATGGAACGACAGCCTGCTGGCACACACAAAGGCTAAAAAAGAACAGAAAAAATAAAACATTTCAAAATATCAGAAAACGGGAGAACATTTATGGCGAAAAGGCCGATGTGTCTTTTGTGTTTTCTTATGGTGCTGAGTCTTGGCGCACTGGAGCTTATGGGGATTCCGCTGATCAGGGGGAATCCCCTTCCGTTAAATGTGCAGGAGCAGATCGAAGCGCACCCTGGTTCCATAATCTGCGGGGAGGTGGAACAGTATGAAAACACAGAATTTTCCCAGTCTGTTTATCTGAAAAAAACATATCTTATCCATCAGTCAAAAAAATTTCCAATTGAAAATGTAAGAATATTTCTCAAAAAAGAAGAAAATCTGAAACCGGGAATGCGGATCCTGGTCAAGGGAACGTTGAAAAGAGTGGAAGGTCCTGCGAATCCGGGGGGCTTTGACAGCCAACACTTTTATGCCTGTCGTCATATTTATTATTTTATGAAGAACGCTGTGCTCCAAAAGAAAACAGCAGTGTATTCCGGCTACAGGCAGCTCCTTTTGGAGATAAAAGAAAGCTGCAGACAGATCCTGAAGGAAGCTGCAGGAAAAGATGCGCCTGTTTTTTGTGCCATAACGCTTGGAGACAAACAGGAACTGGATCCGGAAACACAGATGCGCTATCAGCTGGCCGGAATCATACATATCCTTGCCATCAGCGGACTTCATATCAGTATTCTGGGAATGGGGCTTTACAACCTTCTAAAGAAGATGGGACTGGGAATCTGGCCTGCCGGGATTTTTTCTCTGGGAGCGATGCTGCAGTATGGGATCATGACCGGAGGGAGTGTTTCCACCATGCGTGCAGTAACTATGTTTTTGATCGCCATGGGAGCCAGGATCACCGGACGGATCTATGATATGATGAGTGCTCTTTCCGTAACTGCCATGATGATCCTTGTGGAATCTCCGGCCTATCTCCTGGACAGCGGATTTCTTCTGTCCTTTGGCTGTGTTCTGGGAATGGGGCTCGCTGCGGAAAAGATCTGTGCCCTTGCAGGAGCGGAGAAAAAATGGACAAAGGCACTGGTAAGTCCTATAGCTCTTCAGCTTGTGACTCTGCCGGTGATGCTGAAGTTTTTCGGAGAAGTCTCTATTGCCGGATTTATCCTGAATCTGTTGGTGCTTCCAAGTGTGGGGGTAGTGCTGACTGGAGGAATGGCGGCGCTGCTGCTGGGAATTCTCAGTATTCCTGCGGCAAAACTGGTAATCCTGCCGGCAAGGGTACTGCTGCTTTTTTATGAATATCTCTGCAGTCTGGCAGGAAGATCAGGATGGAGTACCTGGATCGGAGGGGAGCCGGAAATATGGCAGATTGTGGTATATTATGGCTTTTTGATCATAGTCCTGTTTATGGGACAGTATATAAAAGAACAGCTCCGGAAGAAAAAAGCAGTCAGTGAGGAAATGGAGTTATCAGAGGAGCGGGCGGAAGCAGGTTGTTGGAAGCTATATGCTATCCGGATAACAGCCGGTATTTTTCTGGCAGTCGGAATCCTGATACTGGGATTTCATCCAGCAGGAAGTCTGAAGGTGATCTGCCTGGATGTAGGACAAGGTGACGGTATTCTTGTGGAGACCCCGGAGGATCACCATTTTTTGATCGACGGAGGAAGCAGCAGCCAGTCGGAGCTTGGAAGATACTGCCTTTTGCCGGCATTGAAAAGTCAGGGGATTTCCTGGCTGGATGGGATTTTTATTTCCCATACAGATCAGGATCACATCAACGGTGTGAAGGAGCTTCTGGAATATATGGGAAAAGGTCTTACAACCATCCGGGCCGGATATCTGATCCTGCCTGCCTGGGCGGAAAGACCAGATGCATGGAGGGAGCTTGCAGAGGCAGCAAAAACAGCCGGAGTTAAGGTCGTGACAGCAGGAAAAGGGGATGAATTGCCTTGCGGCAAAGTATCTTTTTCTGTTCTGTGGCCGGAGAAAAATGCCACAGGAAAAGATGTGAATGAGGAAGCTATGGTGATGGAGTTGTCTTTTGGAGATTTTCAGATGCTTTTTACCGGAGATATCGGTGCAGATACGGAGAAAAAGCTTCTGGCAGCCGGGGAGCTTGAGGATGTTGACTGTCTGAAGGTGGGACATCACGGTTCCCGTTATTCTACCACAGAAGCATTTCTTGAGAAAATAAAGCCGGAAGTGGCGATCATTTCCTGTTCTTCCACCAACACCTACGGACATCCGTCACCGGAAACCGTAGAGCGACTTAAAGCGGCCGGAAGTCAGGTGGAATACACCATGAAAAACGGTGCTATTACCGTGGAAACAGATGGAAAAAAGCTTAAGATCGGAAGGTTCCGGAAGGATTGAGGATTTTTTCCAAAACCGAAAAAAAACGGTGACTTTTGAACACGTTTGTTGTAGAATAGACAGGGTTTGTGCAAAAACAAAGCACCGAAATGGTTACTGTTCACTGGTAATGTCCCGCGAGGTGTTTTTTGTGAGCGAAGGTCACAGAAAAACCGAGACATACCGCGCGAATTTATGCGATCAGCATAAATTCTGTGTATCGCGAAGCGTGTTACTGAGAACGGAGTGAACAGTAACCTGAAAATGTGCAATACAAGATAAGGAGAATGATATAAGTAACTAAATATATTGTAAAAAGATATTAAATGTGTTTAAATATACTTATGGAGGTATATTATGAACACATCAAATATCACAAATTATAAACCAAAAGATTTTGCTGAATTATTAGGTGTTTCTGTAAAAACGCTTCAGAGATGGGACAGAGAGGGAATCTTAAAAGCAAACCGAACTCCAACAGACAGGCGTTATTACACATATGACCAGTATCTTCAATTTAAAGGTATAAATATAGAACATGATAAACGAAAAGTTGTTATTTATGCAAGAGTATCTACCAAAAACCAAAGGGATGATCTTCAAAATCAGACAGCATTTCTGCGTCAGTTCTGTAATGCCAGAGGAATGATCGTAGACCAGTGCATTGAAGACTATGGAAGCGGACTTGATTATAACCGCAGGAAATGGAATGGATTACTGGACGAAGTCATGGAGCAGAAGGTCAAAACCATAGTGATCACGCATAAAGACAGATTTATCCGTTTTGGATACGAATGGTTTGAAAGATTCTGCATGAGATTCCACACAACGATACTGGTGGTGAACAATGAAGAACTGTCACCACAGGAAGAACTTGTACAGGATATTATTTCCATCCTTCATGTGTTTTCCTGTAGATTATATGGACTTCGTAAGTATAAAAAACAGATAGAAAAGGATGAGGAGATTGCTGAAGAGCTTCAAGACAGAGATCAATCCTACAGAAGAGCAGAAGATCAAAATACATAAGACAATCGGCACATGCAGATATATTTATAATTTCTACTTGTTTCATAATAAAGAACGTTATGATGCCGGTGAAAGATTTATGAGCGGCAAGTCGTTCAGTGTATGGCTGAACAATGAATACCTTCCAGGGCATCCGGAATATTTCTGGATTAGAGAAGTCAGTTCCAAATCGGTAAAGAATGCAATCGAAAATGCCTGTACCGCTTTTTCAAGATTTTTTCATCATCAGAGTAGTTTCCCGAGATATAAGAAAAAAGGAAAATCTGATGTAAAAATGTATTTTGTAAAGAATAATCCCAAAGATTGTCTCTGTGAACGTCACAGGATCAAGATCCCAACACTTGGCTGGGTAAGGCTGAAAGAAAAAGGTTACATTCCGGCCTCTAAGGATGGATATGTGATCCGAAGCGGGGCAGTTTCCATGAAAGCAGGCAGATATTATGTGTCTGCACTTGTCGATATACCTGCTCCGGAAGCAGATGGAAATTTTACTGATGGGATCGGAATTGATCTGGGGCTGAAAGACTTTGCAGTTGTGTCAAATGGAACTGTATACAGAAATATCAATAAAACAGCACGGATCAGAAAACTTGAGAAACAATTAAGACGGGCACAGCGAAAGCTTGCCCGCAAATATGAGGATTTAAAGAAAGGAGAGTTCACTCAGAGAACGAATATACAAAAACAAAAGCTTAAGGTGCAGACACTTTATCACCGGATAGAAAATATCCGTACAGATTATATCAACAAGATAATATCTGAGATAGTGAAAACCAAGCCGTCTCACATAACGATTGAGAATCTGAACGTATCCGGGATGATGAAGAACCGGCACCTCTCAAAAGCAGTTGCGTTCCAGAAATTCTATGAATTCCGGACAAGATTGAAAGCAAAATGTGCAGAATATGGAATCGAACTGCGGGTAGTTGACCAATGGTATCCGTCTTCAAAGACCTGCCATTGTTGCGGCTGTATTAAAAAAGATCTGAAACTTTCAGACAGGATCTACAGATGTACATGTGGATATGTTGAGGACAGAGATCTCAATGCGGCATTGAATTTGAGAGATGCAGAGACTTACGAAATTGCATGATCCCGCAAACGTAAGTATGTACCGAAGGCTATTTCGGGAATTAACGACTGTGGAGTGTACTTAGGATCTGTGAGTAGAGATAACTCCGGTTACTCAAAAGCATACACAAAGAAACAGTAAGCGGTATTCGTGAGAATCCGCATTATCTCGATGTGAGTATGTTTAATCACATTTTGAGTGGCAGTTTTTATTTATGAAATATGATGTACTGATCGTAGGAGCAGGTCCCGGTGGAATCTTTGCGGCCTATGAACTGATGAATAATGATCCGGAGAAAAAGATCGCGGTTTTTGAAGCCGGTCATCCTCTGGAAAAAAGAAAATGTCCCATCGACGGAAAGAAAGTAAAATCCTGTATCCACTGCAAAACCTGTGCGATCATGAAGGGCTTTGGCGGTGCAGGCGCTTTCTCTGATGGAAAATATAATATCACCAATCAGTTTGGCGGAACTCTGTACCAGCATATCGGCAAGGATACAGCCACAGAGCTGATGGAATATGTAGATAAACTGAACCTGATGCATGGCGGTGAGGGAACCAAACTTTATTCTACCACAAACAGCGAGATCCGTAAGCTCTGCCTTCAGAACGGCCTGCATCTTTTGGATGCATCAGTCCGCCATCTGGGAACAGATATCAACTATGTGGTGCTTCAGAACCTCTATGAAAAAATGAAAGACCATGTGGACTTCTATTTTGACGCATCTGTTGACAAAGTAGAAAAAACTGAAGACGGTTATGCAGTTTTTGTAGGAGATGAGCGTTACGAGGGAACTTACTGTATCATCTCCGCAGGACGAAGTGGAAGTAAATGGATGGAGACGGTATGTACAGAGCTTAAGATCCCGACTCTTTCCAACCGTGTGGACATCGGAGTCCGTGTGGAGCTTCCGGCAGAGGTTTTCAGCCGTCTGACAGATGAGCTTTATGAGAGCAAGATCGTTTACAGAACTGAGAAGTTTGAGGATATGGTCCGTACCTTCTGCATGAACCCGCGAGGTGTTGTCGTGAATGAAAATACCAACGGTATCATCACAGTAAACGGTCACAGCTACGAAGATCCGGCAAAGCATACCAACAATACAAACTTTGCCCTTCTGGTATCCAAGCATTTCTCAGAGCCGTTCCATGACAGCAACGGATACGGTGAGAGCATTGCAAGACTTTCCAATATGCTTGGCGGTGGTGTTATGGTACAGCGGTTTGGAGATCTGATCCGCGGAAGACGAAGCACAAAAGCCCGTATTGAGGAAAGTTTCGTAACACCTACACTTTCTGCGACACCGGGAGATTTAAGCCTTGTTATGCCGAAACGTATCCTGGATGGCATCATCGAGATGATCTATGCCCTGGACAAGATCGCACCGGGAACCGCGGATGACGATACTCTGCTTTATGGCGTGGAGGTTAAATTCTACAACATGGAGGTTGAGATCGACGAAAATCTGGAAATCTGCCACAAGGGTCTCTTTGTTATCGGAGACTGCAGCGGTGTGACACACTCTCTTTCCCATGCATCTGCCAGCGGAATCTACGTAGCCAGATACCTGGAGCAGGAGTATTTTAACAGATAAACTGCAAAGCAGTTTATCTGTTATGAGCAAGTAGCGAAGCGGATTGCGAATATCCAGTGTAAGACAGTCCTTTTCTGATATCAGGGTGATGACAGAAAGGGGCTGTTTTTTATGCAGGATGTGCATGAATATTGGAGAAAGTATTCTGATAATAACTGACAGATACAGGGAGAAAACCGGTTACTGTTCACTGGTAATATTTCGCGAGGTGTTTTTTGTGAGCGAAGATCACAGAAAACCGTGAATCGTCTGACATCAAACTTGACAAATTTATGAGTTTGTGGTAAAAATTAGATAACCAGGTAAAAGAAAATATGTGCAAATGTTATAATGATAAGGTTGCATCCAGTCGGATGTGCAAAAGAGAATTCGGTGAGAATCCGGAACGATACCGTCACTGTGAAAGGGGAGCTGCTTTTATAACCACTGGGAGACCGGGAAGGGAAAGCAGCGTGGAACCAAGTCAGGAGAACTGCCTTATTGTGAGATCCAGGGATTCGCGGTTTACGAATCGGTATTCTCCATAACAATACAGAACTTCTTTTTATGTATTTGTATTGCGCAGAGAATCATGTGTGAGCAGGCGGCCGCAGAGAGCTGCTGTTTTTTGTACATATCAGTATTCTGGAAATACATGAAAAGAGGACAATGAGAAATGAAAAGAAAAACAATGTTAGCTCTGATGCTCGCAGTTTCCATGACATGCTCTATGGGTGCGGCTACAACAGCAATGGCAGCAGAGGAGTCTGCTACAGAAGAGAACGCCGAGGCAGCTGATACCACAGAGGCTTCTGATGCAGATCAGAAAGCAGCAGATAATGTAGCAGCTCTGATCGACAAGATCTATGTACAGGAAAGAAACGACACAACAGATGAGGACTGCAAGGCAGCCAAAGAAGCATGGGATGCTCTGACAGATGCTCAGAAAGAGCTGGTAGAGGGTGAGAATGCAGATCCGGATTACTTCGGACGTGACACAGGAGATGCTTCCAAGGACGATCCGCGTAACCAGGATGAGATCGGTGAGAATGAACTTCTTGTTGTAAGCTTTGGTACTTCCTTCAATGACAGCCGTGCAGAGGATGTCAAGGGAATCGAGGATGCTCTTGCAGAAGCTTATCCGGACTGGTCTGTAAGAAGAGCATTTACAGCACAGATCATCATCAACCATGTAGAGGCAAGAGATGATGAAGTGATCGATAACATGCAGCAGGCTCTTGACCGTGCAGTAGAGAATGGTGTTAAGAATCTGGTTGTACAGCCTACCCATCTGATGCATGGTGCTGAGTACGATGAGATGACAGAAGCGATCAATGGCTATAAAGATAAATTCGAGTCTGTAGCTATCGCAGAGCCAATGCTCGGTGAGGTTGGAGACGATGCAACTGTGATCAATGATGATAAGAAAGCCGTTGCTCAGGCAATCACAGATACGGCTTGCAAAGAGGCCGGATTTGACAGCATGGATGCAGCAGCTGAGGCTGGCACAGCATTCGTATTCATGGGACATGGAACATCTCATACAGCTAACGTTACATACGATCAGATGCAGACACAGATGGAAAACCTTGGATTGAAGAACGCATTCATCGGTACTGTAGAGGGTAAGCCGGAAGATACAGCCTGCGACAAGGTTATCGAGAAGGTAAAAGAAGCAGGATACAAGAACGTTGTTCTTCGTCCGCTGATGGTTGTTGCCGGAGACCATGCAAATAACGATATGGCCGGTGATGAGGAGGATTCCTGGAAGAGCCAGTTTGTAGCATCCGGAAACTTCGATAAGGTTGACTGCCAGATCGAGGGTCTTGGAAGAATCGAAGCAGTTGAGAAGCTTTATGTAGAGCATACAAAGGCAGCCATCGATTCTCTGGGAAGCACTGAGGAGTCCGCAGATTCTGATGCAGCAGCAGATACAGAGGCTGATTCTGCTGAGGAGTCCGCAGAATAATAAATATAAAAATATCTGAGTGAGTTCAGATACCTATAAGAAATCAATGTAACTGCCCGGAAAGATCAGGAAGACTGTTTTCCGGGCAGATTGCTGTATCTATGGAAGGGAGAAGATTATCATGAAAAAACGCTATGTAAACTTAATTCTTGCAATGGCAAGTGCATCAGTCCTGGTGCTGGGCTCTGTGCCTGCGATGGCAAAAACAGATGAAACAAAAACAGAGTCCGGTGAGGAAGCAGAAGCTTCCGAAGAAAAGGATACAGATGCAGCCAAAGCAGATACCCTGGAAGATGGCGTTTATACAGCAGAGTTTGAGACAGACAGTAGCATGTTTCATGTAAATGAGGCCAATGACAAAAAAGGAGAGCTCACGGTCAAAGATGGTAAAATGACCATCCACGTAAGTCTGGTTTCCAAGAAGATCGTTAACCTGTTTGCGGGAACTGCCGAGGATGCCCAGAAGGACGGAGCAGAGATCATTGAGCCGACCACAGATACAGTGAAGTACAGCGATGGTTATACAGAGGAGGTTTACGGATTTGATATCCCGGTACCGGCCATTGGTGAGGAATTTAACGTGGCGATCCTGGGAGAAAAAGGCAAATGGTACGACCATAAAGTCAGCGTAAAGAATCCTGTAAAAACCTCTGACGACAAAAAATCCGAAGGGAAAAAACCGGAAGAGCTGAAGCTGGAGGACGGAACCTATGAGACGGATGTAACCCTTACAGGCGGAACAGGAAGAGCATCTGTAGAATCTCCAGCTAAAGTAGAGATCAAGGACAAAGAAGCTACGGCAACCATCATCTGGAGCAGTCCGAATTATGATTACATGATCGTGGACGGCGAAAAATATGAGCCGGTGAACAAAGACGGAAACTCCACATTTGAGATCCCGGTCACAGTCTTTGACGCAGAAATGGAAGTGACTGCAGATACTGTAGCCATGAGTACTCCTCACGAGATTGAGTATACCCTGAATTTTGATTCTTCAAGCATGAAAAAGGAAGAAAAATGAAAAAAATAATTTCATACATATTTCTGACGCTGACCCTGATCCTGGGGTGTGCTTTTGCAGTGCAGGCAGCAGAGACAGAACATAAGCCTGCGGATATTCCAGGCCTTACCTTTGACCACAGTATGGATCTTTCCTACGCAAAGGAATTTAATGTGGATTACTACAACGATGGCTATGCGCTGCTCACCATTGATCAGGAAGGACAGTTTCTTGTAGTTCCCGAAGGCAAGAAAGCACCGGAGGGGCTGGATCCTGACATTGCGGTTCTGCAGCAGCCCATAAACAATATCTATCTGGTAGCAACCTCGGCCATGGATCTTTTCCGCGCTATCGACGGGATTGACAGCATCAAGCTTTCCGGAACCAAGGAAGACGGATGGTATATCCAGGAAGCAAAGGACGCCATGGAACAGAAAAAGATGATCTATGCCGGCAAGTACAGTGCTCCGGATTACGAGCTGATCCTGAACGAGGGCTGTGACCTTGCCATTGAATCCACCATGATCCATCACAATCCGGAGGTACAGGAGAAGCTGGAGCAGTTCGGGATCCCTGTAATGGTAGAGCGTTCCAGCTATGAGAGTCATCCTCTTGGAAGGACCGAGTGGATGAAGCTTTACGCAGTTCTTCTGGGAAAAGAAGATGTAGCAGAAAAGGTTTTCAAAGAGCAGACGGACAAGCTGGATAAGGTTCTCACAGCAGATAAAACAGATAAGACCGTGGCGTTCTTTTATATCAACTCCGTAGGTGCGGTAAATATAAGAAAAAGCGGCGACTATGTTTCAGAAATGATCTCTCTCGCAGGAGGAAATTATGTTCCGGAGGATACGGGAGTAAATGACAATGCTCTTTCCACCATGAATATGCAGATGGAAGAGTTTTATGCCAAGGCGAAGGATGCAGACTATATCATCTATAACAGTACGATTGACGGGGAACTTAAGACCATTGATGAGCTTCTTTCCAAAAGTAAGCTTCTTGCAGATTTCAAGGCAGTGAAGAACGGAAATGTCTGGTGCACAGGCAAAAATCTCTTCCAGGAAACTACCGGGCTTGGAACCATGATCGAGGATATCCACACCATGCTGACTACAGACGATGATTCTCTGGATGAGCTGACCTATATGCATAAACTGAAATAAATTCCAGTGTTCGCTTTAACTCCTTTGCCGGTTTCCACCTGTGAGCAGGAAACGAAAGGATAGGATAACAAAACAGAAGAGGAGTGTACCAGAAAAATGAATGACAGAAAACGCGCAGTCCGATACGGGATCTCTTTTGTGATCCTTGCGGTACTTTTGATCTTTTTATTTATATGGAATGTAAATTCCGGAAGTATCCACCTCTCTGTGAAGGAGATCCTGAATATCATATTCCGGCATCAGGGAGATGAAACTTCTTATAATATCGTCTGGGAGATCCGTCTTCCCAGGATACTGGCAGTTATCATCCTTGGCGGAGCACTTTCTGTTTCCGGATTTTTGCTGCAGACCTTTTTTAACAATCCTATCGCGGGACCCTTTGTACTGGGAATCTCTTCCGGTGCCAAGCTGATCGTGGCGCTTCTGATGATCTTTTTTTTAAGCAGATCGGTGTCCATCGGTTCCGGTGCCATGATCCTGGCTGCTTTTGCAGGCTCAATGATTTCCATGGGCTTTGTGCTCCTTGTGGCAAAAAAAGTCCACAACATGTCCATGCTGGTCATCAGTGGTGTTATGATCGGCTATATCTGTTCGGCCATCACAGACTTTGTGGTGACCTTTGCAGATGATTCCAACATAGTCAATCTTCACAACTGGTCACTGGGAAGCTTTTCCGGTATGACCTGGGGGAATGTGCAGACTATGGCTGCTGTGGTACTTCTTACCATGGTGATCGTATTTTTTATGTCAAAACCGATCAGCGCCTATCAGCTGGGGGAGACTTACGCGCAGAATATGGGAGTTAATATCAAGGCTTTCCGGATACTTCTGATCCTGCTTTCCAGTATTCTTTCTGCCTGTGTGACCGCTTTTGCAGGGCCGATCTCCTTCGTGGGGATCGCTGTGCCTCATATTGCAAAAAGTCTCCTGAAGACTGCAAAACCCCTGCTTGTGATCCCGGCCTGTTTTCTGGGCGGTGCAGTGTTCTGCCTGTTCTGTGACCTGATCGCAAGAACTGTATTTGCACCGACGGAGCTGAGCATCAGTTCTGTGACAGCAGTTTTCGGAGCACCGGTAGTTATCTATATCATGATTCACAGACAGCAGAGGATATAAACGATGAAATCATATTTTTTTTATACAGATCAGCTGACCGTAGGCTATGATGGAAAACCGCTGATCAAAGAAATCAATATTCAGCTGAATAAAGGAGAAATCCTGACACTGATCGGTCCCAACGGTGCCGGAAAATCTACTATTTTGAAGAGTATCACAAGACAGCTTTCCCTGATCAGCGGAACGGTATATCTGGAACAGGAACAGATGAGCCGGATGACCAACAGGGAAGTGTCAAAAAAACTGGCTGTAGTACTTACCGAGCGCATGCGACCGGAGCTTATGACCTGTGAGGATGTGGTATCCACCGGACGATATCCCTATACCGGAACTCTCGGGATCCTTTCCGCAGAGGACAAGGAAAAAGTTAAAAGTGCCATGGAGATGGTTCACGCCTGGGATCTGAAGGATCGGGATTTTACAGCCATCAGTGACGGACAGAGACAGCGTATCCTTCTGGCACGCGCCATCTGCCAGGAACCGGAGATCATTATCCTGGATGAACCGACCTCCTTCCTGGATATCCGGCATAAGCTGGAGCTTCTTGCCATTTTGAAGAAGATGGTATTGGAAAAACAGATGACGGTGATCATGTCCCTTCATGAGCTGGATCTTGCCCAGAAGATTTCTGACCAGGTGATCTGTGTTCATGGAGATCACATTGAGAAATATGGTGCACCGGAGGAAATCTTTACTTCCGATTATATTCGGAAGCTTTATGGCATCACCCGTGGAAGCTATAATGCAGAATTCGGCTGCGTGGAAATGGAACCTCCGGCCGGAAAACCGGAGGTGTTTGTGATCGGAGGAAATGGAAGCGGGATTCCGGTATATCGGAAGCTGCAGCGACAGGGGATTCCTTTTGTGACCGGAGTTCTCCATACCAATGATGCAGATTATCAGGTGGCAAAAGAACTGGCTGCAAAAGTGATCACGGAGAAGCCTTTTGAATGCATTTCGGAGTCTGCCTTTGAAGAAGCACTGGAGTTCCTGGGAAAATGTGAAAAAGTGTACTGTCCGCTGAAGGATTTTGGTATCATGAATGAAAAAAACCGGGAATTGTTGAAAAAAGCAAAAGAAACCGGAAAATTAAACCAGATCAGATAAGTTCTCTGGGAAAATGAGAAAAGCAATAAAACGCTGTCAGAAATGAGTGATATAATTTCCGGCAGCGTTTTTTATATAATATAAATTACAAATATTTCAGCAGCTGTGTTATAATATGACAAGAACGACAGATCGTGAAGCGCTCGCATTCGTGGAGATGTAAGTAACGAAGAGGAATGTCCGCTTTACACCGCAAAAGTTAAGCAGATACAATCGATCCGAAAAAATATATGGAGGGAAGATCAATGAAAAAAAGAAACATGATCGCAGCTCTGCTCTGTAGTGCATGCCTTGTGGCAGGAAGTGTAAATCCCGTATTTGCAGATGCATCGAAGGTAGTAACACTTGGAGCAGATCTTACGGATGCCCAGAAGCAGACAATGATGAAATATTTTAATGTAAGTTCCGATCAGGTGCAGGTGATGACCATTACAAATGAGGATGAGCATAAACACCTGGATAATATCGCACCACAGTCCCAGATCGGTTCCAGAACTTTGAGCTGTGCCTATGTGAAGCCTACACAGTCCGGCGGGATCAAGGTCCGCACAGCAAATCTGAACTGGGTGACAGGTAATATGATCGCAACGACACTTTCCACATCCGGTGTGAAGAACTGTGAAGTAGTTGCTGCCTGCCCGATGGAAGTATCCGGAACAGGTGCACTTACCGGCATCCAGATGGCATATGAGAAGGCCAGTGGAGAGAAGCTGGATGAGACCAAGACGAAGCTTGCCAACCAGGAGATCGTAACCACCGGTGAGCTTGCAGATAAGGTTGGTAAAAATGAGGCGACAACAGTTGTAAACCAGTCCAAGATGGATGTGATCCAGAACGGAGTACAGAATGCAGATGAGATTCAGAATATTGTAATCAATGTGGCTGAGCAGAACAATATTTCCGTAAGCCAGGACGATATTGACAGGATCGTGTCTCTTCTGAAGCAGATCTCACAGCAGGATTACAATTATGATGATGTGAAGGAAACACTGGAGCAGGTAGATGCCAATACCACAGGCCAGACCTCTTCCTCTGATGATACGTTGGATGGCGAGAGCAGTGATGAAACCGTAGATGTGGATGCAGATTCTTCTGATGATATCGTCAACAATGTAAATGACAGCATTCTTGGTGACGATGTGATCCAGAGCTCCACAGAGGATCCGGGTCTTGAGGAAGAAACAGGAGCAGATTCTCAGGATACAAGCAATGAGACCGGAATCCCGGATGCTACCGACGACGGAACCTATAGCAATGAGGAAAGCTCGGACGAAAGCAGTACAGATGAAAGTGCATCCGACGAGAGCAGTACAGACGAAAGTGCATCTGACGAGAACAGCACAGAGGATAGTGCATCTGACGAGAGCAGCACAGATGAAAGCACTTCTGACGAGGCTGCATCCGATGAGACCGGAATCCCGGAGGCAACAGAAGATACAGAATCTTCAGAAAGTACAGAGGGCTCAGACCAGGCAGACAGTGCAGAAAATGATACTTCCGTGCTCAGCGAAGAAGCAAAGAACAATTATGACAAATTTGTCCTCTTTGTAAAAGGCGAGTATGAGGGAGATGCAGATTCCCTTCTCGCTGCAACGGAGGATACAGAGGCAGTGGCAACGGTAACACTGGATGAGCAGACAGCGAAGAGTGTGGCAGAAACTGTTGAGAAGGATTATTATGATATCCTGAAGGATGGTACAGAATCCTATGAGGCAGATGGTACAGAAAAATATCAGAGTACAGAGCTGAATATGATGGATCAGAAGCTGAAGAAGCTGTTCGGTATTGACAGTTCCCAGGAGGACACAGAGGCCACAGACGTGACAGCAGCTATTCTTGCAGATGTTCCCCAGGAAGATAAGCAGACACTTTATAAAGAAACCATGAAATATCTGGCAGGTCTTTACGGCGAGAACACGGACTCTTCTGAGGAATCCGCAGCAGAATAAAAGATTTACAGAAAAAGAGATAAAAAATACCGCAGCAGAGAAAACAACCTCTGCTGCGGTATTTTTTGTCGTGCCGGAAAGATATCATGAAAATTTTGTGATTTACGACAAGGATTTGTGTAAGCACTGGAAAAATGGATTTTTCTGTGATAAAATTGACCGTAAATCGGTTTTGTGGACTCATACATCGCAAACCGTGATAGGGAAACGAGAAAGGGAAAAGGTAGAATTTATGAGCCTGGCAGTAGTAACATTAAAAAAAGGCGAAGGCAGATTCCTGAAATCAGGAGGCCTCTGGGTATATGACAATGAGATCGCAAGCATCATGGGAAGCTTTGTGAACGGAGATATCGTTCTGGTCCGGGACTTTGACGGATATCCAATGGGAAGAGGATTTATCAACACCAATTCCAAGATCACAGTCCGTATGCTTACCAGAGATGAGCGTACAGAGATCAGTCCGGAATTTTTGAAACAACGTGTCCGCGACGCATGGGAGTATCGTAAGAAGGTAGTAGATACCGGAAGCTGCCGTGTGATCTTCGGAGAAGCAGACTTTCTTCCGGGTCTTGTTGTGGATAAGTTTTCAGATGTGCTTGTTGTACAGTCCCTTGCACTGGGAATCGACCGTCTTAAAGAAACGATCCTAGATGCACTGAAGGAAGTCCTTGCTGAGGATGGGATCCGGATCCGTGGAGTCTATGAGCGGAGTGATGCAAAGGTACGCCGCCAGGAAGGAATGGAACTTACCAAGGGATTTATCGGAGAAGAATTTCCGACACTTGTTCAGATTGAAGAGAACGGTGTGAAATATGAAGTAGATATCAGGGACGGGCAGAAGACCGGATTTTTCCTGGATCAGAAATATAACCGTCTTGCTATCCAGAAGCTCTGCAAGGGGGCGAAGGTTCTGGACTGCTTTACACATACCGGCTCTTTTGCCCTGAATGCGGGAATTGCAGGGGCACAGAGTGTTCTCGGTGTGGATGCGTCGGAAACTGCAGTCCTGCAGGCAAGAAGAAACGCCAGTCTGAACGGCCTGGACGGAACAGTGAAATTCCTCTGTGAGGATGTTTTTGAGCTTCTTCCCGAGCTTGAGGAGAAGGGAGAGAAATTTGATGTTGTGGTACTGGATCCTCCGGCATTTACGAAATCCAGAAGCTCTGTAAAAAATGCCATCAAGGGATACCGTGAGATCAATCTCCGTGCAATGCGTCTTGTAAAGGACGGCGGATTTCTTGCAACCTGTTCCTGCTCTCATTTTATGACGTATGAGCTGTTTACACAGACCATCGGTCAGGCAGCGAAGAATGTCCATAAGAGACTGCGCCAGGTAGAGTACCGTACACAGGCACCGGATCATCCGATCCTCTGGTCAGCAGATGAGTCCTATTATCTGAAATTCTACATTTTCCAGGTATGCAATGACCGTTAGGAACTGCCATCCGGATTTTTTTACGGAAATTTTTGGGCAGTGCCGTCTGGCAGTGAAAAGGAGATGCAGATCATATGAGAGACAAATTCAATAAATTTATGCAGGGACGTTATGGAGTGGATGATCTTTCCAGGTTCACCATGGGAGTCGCACTGGTTCTAATCATTCTGGCAATGTTTGCTAATATATTCAGCAGAACTGTCGGCAGCACCCTTGACATTCTCGGGGTCGCAGCGATCGTATATGCATATATACGTATTTTTTCCAGAAATATCCAGCAGCGTTATGCCGAAAATCAGAAATTCCTTCAGATGACGTCAAAGTTCCGTTTTCGCTTTAATAAAGAAAAGGATCTGATGAAGCAGAGAAAGACCCATCACATCTACAGCTGTCCGGGCTGCGGACAGAAGATACGTATTCCAAAGGGAAAGGGCAAGATCGAGATCGAATGTCCGAAATGCCACACAAAATTCGTAAAAAGGAGCTGACATGTTCGGATATGTGACCGTTAATAAACCGGAAATAAAATTCAAGGATTTTGATGTGTACCGTTCTTTTTACTGCGGTCTTTGCAGAGAATTGCGGGAGAGATACGGGATACCGGGACAGATCTCACTGACTTATGATATGACATTTGTGGTCCTTCTTTTAAGCGCTCTTTATGAACCGCCAACGAAGAAGGGAACCTCCAGGTGTGTGGTCCATCCGCTGAAGCCCCAGCCGGTACGTAAAAATACAGTAACTGAGTACTGTGCGGATATGAATGTGATCCTTACCTATTACAAATGTATGGATGACTGGCAGGATGAACACAAACCACTGCGCTATGCATATGCAGGAATTCTGAAGAATTGCGGAAATATGCATATGTCCGCTTATCCGGAGAAGATCCAAAGGATCCGAAACGCGCTGGAGGAGCTTTCTTCCCTGGAAAAACAGGGGGAAACCGATGTGGACCGTGTAGCTGGATGTTCCGGACGTATCATGGAAGAGATTCTGGCCTTCCGTAAGGATGTCTGGGAATCGTCCCTGCGCCGTTTGGGATTTTATCTCGGAAAATTTATCTACATCCTGGATGCTTATGACGATGTGGAAAAAGATGCAGAAAACGGAAATTACAATCCTTTCCTTGAAAAATATAAGATAGAAGGGTTCGAGGAAGAGGTACGTCGGCTTCTTATGATGATGCTTGCAGAATGCTGCAGAGAATTTGAAAAGCTGCCGATCCTCCGATACGGAGATATCCTTCGAAATATTTTATATTCCGGCGTCTGGTGTCGCTTTGCGGCGATCGGACAGAAGCGCAGGGAAGAACGGGAGAAAGAGAAAAAATGTTAGATCCATACAGCGTGCTGGGAGTTCCCAGAAACGCATCTGATGATGAAATAAAAAAGGCATACCGGAAGCTGAGCCGAAAGTATCACCCGGATGCCAATATCAATAATCCGAATAAGGATCAGGCCGAAGAAAAATTCAAAGAAGTGCAGCAGGCTTACGAGCAGATCATGAAAGAGCGTGAGTACGGAAGCAGTTCCCAGAATGGTTATGGCAGCTACGGAAATTACGGTGGTTTTGGAAATTACGGAAATGCCGGTTCCAGTGCCTATCAGGATGAGGAAAGTATGCGCAGAAGGGCGGCCGCCAATTATGTGCAGAGCGGCCACTTTCAGGAAGCTATGAATGTACTGGATTCTCTTGGTCAGAAAAATGGGGAATGGTATTACCTGGCTGCTATGGCAAATATGGGAATGGGAAATAATGTAACAGCTCTGGATCAGATCCGTGAAGCAGTCCGTCAGGAACCGGATAATATGCAGTACCGTATGCTGCTCCAGAGAATGGAAGGCGGTGGCGGCTGGTATCAGCAGCGGCAGGATCCCTTTGGGGGAATGCCGACTGCAGAAGGGGATATGTGTGATGCCTGCTGCAGGACCATGGCCTGTTTCATGTGCTGGCCGGGCGGCTTTTTCTGCTGCTGATGCAGGAACAAAGCGGTCATCGATATCCCGGAATTGAGAATCGGAATATCCTGAGGCAGCATATCCATATGTTTGTAAGGCGGATCCTGCAGATCCGTTTTGCGATATAGATCGCAGAGGGATTTTTCTGACAGAAATTCACAATGCTGTCCGGAAAATGTCATACTGCAGAGAAAAAGAGGAGGAAATCGTTATGAGTATAAGAATTGGTATTTTAGGTTACGGAAACCTGGGACGCGGCGTGGAGTGCGCCATCAAGCATAATCCGGATACAGAGCTGGTTGCAGTATTTACCAGACGTGATCCAGAGACTGTAAAGATCCTTACAGAGACCGCAAAGGTTTATTCTGTAAAAGATGCGGAGAAGCTGAAGGATGAGATCGATGTCCTGATCATCTGTGGAGGAAGTGCTACAGATCTTCCTGTTCAGACACCGGAGTATGTAAAATATTTCAATGTTGTGGACAGCTTTGATACACATAAGAAAATCCCGGAGCATTTTGCAAATGTTGACAAGGCAGCAGCAGAGAGTGGACATGTAGGAATCATTTCCGTAGGCTGGGATCCAGGAATGTTTTCTCTGAACCGTATGTATGCAAATGCGATCCTTACAAATGGAAACGACTACACATTCTGGGGCAAGGGTGTCAGCCAGGGACATTCTGATGCAGTCCGCCGCATCAAAGGCGTAAAGGATGCAAAGCAGTACACCATTCCGGTAGAAGCTGCACTTGAGGCAGTAAGAAACGGAGAAAATCCGGAGCTTACCACACGCCAGAAACATACAAGAGAGTGCTTCGTAGTTGCTGAGGAAGGTGCTGATCTTGCACGCATCGAGGAAGAGATCAAGACCATGCCGAACTACTTTGACGAGTATGATACAACGGTACATTTCATTTCCCAGGAAGAGCTGGACCGTGACCACAGCGGTATCCCGCACGGCGGTTTTGTGATCCGCAGCGGAAAAACAGGCTGGAACAATGAGAACAGCCATGTGATCGAGTACAGCCTGAAGCTGGATTCCAATCCTGAGTTTACATCTTCTGTGATCGTTGCCTATGCAAGAGCTGCATACCGCATGAACCAGGAAGGACAGAAGGGCTGCAAGACTGTATTTGATGTTGCACCTGCATATTTAAGTGCCCTTGACGGAGCAGAGCTTCGCAAAAAATTCCTGTAAGGATCTGTAACAGACAGGAGCAAAACTGCATAAAAGATTATATCCCCGGAGCATCGGTGAATATTTCTGATGTTTCGGGGCTTTTTTCTGCATAAAATCAACATTGGTAATACCTGGATGATGATTTTTCTGAAAGAAAAGGAAAGAGTTGACGGACCGTAAAGAATGTTATATAATATGGACGTAAAATTGTAACAAAATTGTAATGTTTACGATCAGCCGGACTTAAGAAATAGTAAATATCAATGATCTATCTATCAAAGGAAGGTATGTATGCGAAAATTAAGCAGAAAATGGAAACTCTGGGGACTTTTTTTGGTTCTGATGTTCTTTGCAGCCGGAGCAACTGTACATACAACGGCAACAGATGTACAGGCTGCGACCAAAAACGGCTTTAAAACAGAAAAAGGAAAGTCCTATTATTATCAGAATGGCCAGAAGGTAAAAGGCTGGCTTACACTGAACGGGAAGAAATATTTTTTTAATAAATCCACAGGCGTGCAGATGAAGGGCTGGGCTAAGGATTCCAAGGGCAAACGATATTTTTATAATGTCAACGGTGCCAAGGGCTATATGGCTACAGGCTGGCTTACAGACAGCAAGAAAAATACCCGTTATTTTAATCCCGCCAGCGGATATATGACAACGAAATGGGCCACGATCAGCAATAAGAAATATTATTTCTACAGCGGCAGTGGTGCTGCAGCCAGAAGTGTATTCCTTACAGACAAGAAGAATGTGACCAGATATTTTACCAGCAAATGCTTTATGGCAAAGGGCTGGGCAACGAATAAGAAACAGCAGAAGCGTTATTTTGATCCAAACACGGGAGCTATGTATAAGGGCTTCAAGAAGATCGGCAGTGATACCTATTATTTTTACAGCAAGAGCGGCGTGATGGCTACCGGTTGGGTCACAAATTCCAAAAAAGGATATAAATATTATTTCGATCCGTCAACCGGTGTCATGGCTACGGGAACGAAGACGATCGATGGCAAGAAGTATACATTTGGCAGCAATGGTGTCTTGGATACCAACCCAAGCACTACTACAGCGACAAGCTCCAGGACTATCAAGAATTTCCTTGCCAATGCATTACTTCCGGTAGGAAAGACTCTTTACGTATGGGGCGGCGGCCACAACTGGTCGGATGCGACCAGAAAGGGCATCAGTCCAAAATGGAAACAGTGGTATGACAGCAATTCCAGCTCCTATAATTACAGATATTATATGGATCTCAGTGAAGCTACAGAACAGAAGGGCCTTGACTGTTCCGGCTTTGTAGGATGGTCTGTATATCAGATCATGCAGAGCAGATCCGGTGGACCTATGTACACGGATGTTTCCGGAAATCTTGGATCTTTGTATTCCGGCAAGGGAATGGGTACCGTTGTTTCCCAGGCTCAGCTGGCAAGCTCAAACTGGAAGCTTTATCCTGGGGATATCGGATACAACAGCGGACATACCTGGATCGTTCTCGGACAGTGTTCCGATAAGAGTGTCGTGATCCTCCACTGTACACCGAATGCCGGCGTACAGATTTCCGGAACACCGACACCAAGCGGAACTTACGGAAGCCAGGCGATCAAGCTGGCAGAAACTTATATGTCTAGGTATCCTGGAGCCAGCAAATATGACTATCATGAATCCAGTGGTAACTATATCCGAAACGGTGCATACTTCAGATGGAACAGAAGCACTCTTTCCGATCCCAACGGATATCTGAACAAGACAGCCAATCAGATCCTTGCAGATCTTTTCTGATCAGGATATGCTGAAAGAAATTTGTATGTAACAAATAGCAATAAGAAACGTGAGAGGAGAACCTGAGATAACCCGGGTTCTCCTTTTTTAATGTCAAAATCATTAATAAATATTACAAAGTTTTAAACTAATTAATAGAAAATCCTTGCAATCCAAATAACACTGTGTTAATATATAAAAAGATTGAAACAAGATATTGCAAAAGTATTACAAAGAAAACCAACGAAGCGGATGGTCAGATCCGCTGTATTAAATTAGAATCAGATTGCGAGGGTGAACAGTCATGAAGAAAAGGATATTATGTCTGACACTGGCGCTCATCATCAGCGGAGCACAAGTAGTCAGCGTAAGCGCAACAAGAGAAGATGAGGCAGCACTTCAGCAGGAGATGGATGCGACCAACGAACAGCTGAATGCGACTTATTCCAGATTGGATGAGCTTTCCTCACAGAAGTCACAGATTGAAGGCGAGATTTCAACTCTTGATGCCAATCTTGTAAACGTGATGGTTTCGATCCAGACACTGGAGGGAGATATCTCCAATAAGGAAGCCGACATTGCATCTACACAGACCAACCTTGAGAAGGCCAAAAATGCCAAGCAGAAACAGTATGAGGCAATGAAGAAACGTATCCAGTATCTCTATGAGAAGGGTGGAGACGATGCATGGTTCCAGATGATGCTGAATGCAGAGAACCTGTCTGACCTTCTTACAAGAGCAGAGTACACACAGAAGACTTATGAGCAGGACCGTAAGAGTCTTGAAAAATATTCCAATACGATCCAGCAGGTGGCAAACCTGGAGGCACAGTACACACAGGAGAAGGCAGAACTGGAGGGAATGAAGCAGGAATATGAGGCAGAGTCCCAGAACCTGCAGGCACAGCTGGATGAGAAGCGTGCCACATCCGCAGATTATGATAATGAGATCGCCTACGCACAGCAGCAGGCTACAGATTATGCAAACCTTCTTGCAGAGCAGACTGCAGAGCTTCAGAGATTAGAGGCTGAGCGTATTGCAGCAGAGGAAGAGGCAAGACGTCAGGCCGAGGCTGAAGCAGCAGCGAGAGCACAGGCTGAGGCAGAAGAGGAAGCAAGACGTCAGGCAGAGCAGGAAGCACAGCAGGATGAGGCGGACGAGAGCGAAGACGTACAGCACGATGAGGACGGCGACGTGATCGAGAATGCAGATGAGGATACTGCAGAAGATGACACCGAGGCTGTGGATGAAGATGCAGACAATGGTGAGAATGATGATGCGTCCGAGGATACTGAGAATACAGAGGATAATGCAGACGCAGATTACGATAACAGCACAGACGCATCTGAAGAAAGTGCAGAGGACACATCTAATGCAGAGGATACATCTTCAGACAGTGACAGTTCTTCTTACAGTAGCGGTTCCGGATCTTCTGTTGTGAATTATGCTACACAGTTTGTGGGGAATCCTTATGTATGGGGCGGAACAAGCCTTACCAATGGTGCAGACTGCTCCGGATTTGTACAGAGTGTCTATGCGAACTTCGGAGTCAGCCTTCCGAGAACCTCCTATGAGCAGCAGAATGCAGGTACAGAAGTATCCTACGCAGATGCACAGCCGGGAGATCTGATCTGCTATGGCGGACACGTGGCTATTTACATGGGTAATGGCCAGATCGTTCATGCATCGAACTCTCAGGACGGGATCAAGATCAGCAATGATGCTACATACAGAACAATTGTATCTGTAAGACGTCTTGTATAATAAAAACGTACAACAGAAAATAAAAATACAGCAGCCCGACAGCAGTTTGTCGGGCTGTTTTTAACGTCGGAAAAAATACTGAAAAACCTATGGAACGGAGTGAACAGCAACAAAATATGCTCAAAAATGTATAAATATTGAAAACAGTATTGACATATAATTAACAGGATGTTATTATAATGTCAGTATAATTCCATATTGAACATAGCAAGTGCTGAGGATAGCTGACAGTTATATATTGATTATCAGAAGTCCACAGAAAAGGGAATCAGGTGTGAAACCTGAGCGATCCGGTCACTGTAACGGAGGAGCGAATCTCATAGTCCATTGTACGTATGTATGAGAAGGAGAGAGGAGCCATGATCCCGGAGCCAGGAAACCTGCTTGTTATGGCGAGGTTAAACTTCCGTGTAAAGTGTAACAACCATTTCAGGGACTCCGCACCCCTGGGACGTTGTCTACTTTTTTACGAGAGTAGGCATTTTTTTATGGAATGCGCCTGTTCATATGAATTATACATGATTAAATGGCAGGCGATACTACTCCGGATACATTCGTTCCCTCCGCGCACTCATGAACGGATTATATTTCTACCCCGGGGTGGCATCGCTACCTCTTTTTATAGGAAAAAATTATGTGTGGTTATGTCAGGAGAGGAGAAAAGAGCCATGGAGAAACCATACTGGGAAGGCAAAGAATACTCTTACTTCAGCCACAAAAACTGTGAGTATTTTCCGTGCCATAAAGGAGCAGATCCGGAGAACTTCAATTGTCTGTTCTGCTATTGCCCTTTATATGCACTGGGAGATAAATGTGGTGGTAATTTCCGCTTTACGGAAAGCGGGATCAAAGACTGCACCGAATGCAAGCTTCCTCATAGAAGAGAAAATTTTGGATATGTTACAGGTAAATATAGCGAGCTTGCGGAAATTGTACGGAAGCAGCGGGAAAAATAAAAAACAGGCCAGTTCAGATACAGGAAAATGTATATTCCTGTGTTTGAACTGGCCTGTTTTGTTTGGGGTGGACAATATCTGTTATCTGTCGGAAAAGATACAGAAGATCATTCTCTGGTTTGGAGAAAAACCTTAAGTCTGGGAATCTGGTTGTTGAGGATCAGCTGTTCCGGAAACATGGCCTGATGAACAAACTCAGCAGCACAGGTAAAATCTCCGATATGCTCCGGGCCATGGCTGTCACTGGAAAGAAGCAGCGGCAGATCATATTTGCGGCAGCATCGAAGGATCTCGAAACAGTTTTCTCTTGTGTCGCCACGATAGCCATAAGGTGCAAGAGAAGCTTCGTTGATCTCAAAGATCGTGCCGGTTTCCCTGGCAGCCCTTGCAAGCGCATCATAATTAACCGGGTAATGAGTGTTATCACTATGTCCGAGGATCTTTACACAGGGGTTTTTCATTACATTGATAAAAGCTTCTGTGTTTTCGGCTCTGGTACCGCAACGGTAATTCCAGGCATGCATGCTGGCAATGGCGTAATCGAGTTTACATAATAATTCCTGACCTAAATCTACCGTTCCGCTGCGGTCAAGGATATTCAGTTCAATTCCGTAGAGTAATTCTACACCGAAATGTTTTTTGGGAGAATAGGTAAGGCTGCGGAAATAGGAGGAAGTTCCGGCTGCCAGAGTGCCGGGACCGTGATCAGTGATCCCGAGAAGCCGGAGACCTTTCTCGGCAGCTGCGCGTGCCATGTTGGTGATGGTACATTCCGTGCCGTGACCACTGGCGATGGAGTGGGTATGCATATCAGAAAGATACATAAAAATACACCTCTTTTACTGTTTGAGAACATGTGACAGAGTGGAATACGAATGTCCGCTTTGCATAAATTTTTCTGAAAAACAAAGGAATTCCTATATAAATCCAAGTATGGCAGAGCAGAAAAACAAAGTCAATAGAGAAAAACATAAAAATACAAAAAACAAATAAAATCAACAGGGCGCAACCGATAAAAACCACAAAAACAGCTAGAAACACATGTTGGATTTCGTTGACATCGAAGTAGGGGTAAGGTATAATAAAACTACATGAGCACATAGCCGGACAGGAGCGGTTCTGGAAGCGTAGAGGCAGACAGATCACCAGAAACAACCGGTTGTGAGAAAGGAGAATCATGGAGAAATTTCATATAGCAGATGTTCCGAAAACAGACAGGATCACACATCTTGTAGATAATCTTTATGCAAAGATGCCGGTAATCGAATCTGCCAGAGCAAAACTGATCACAGAGTCTTACAAAGCAACAGAAGACGAGCCGATCATCACCCGCAGAGCCAAGGCATTTGCCCACATCCTGCACAACATTCCGATCATCATCCGTGATGAGGAGCTGATCGTCGGAAGCAGCACTTTGGCGCCGAGAGGATGTCAGACGTTTCCGGAGTATTCTTTCCAGTGGCTGGAAGATGAGCTGGATACAGTGGCTACCAGAACAGCCGATCCATTTTATATTGCGGAGGAAACCAAGGCGGAGCTCCGTGAGGTACATAAATACTGGAAAGGCAAGACTACCAGTGAGCTTGCAACCTCCTACATGGCACCGGAAGCGATTCTTGCCATTGACCACAATATTTTTACACCCGGAAACTATTTCTACAATGGTGTAGGACACGTAACCGTTAAATATGAAGAAGTTCTGGCGATCGGTTATGAAGGGATCATTGCCAAAGCTCAGAAGGAACTGGATGAGTGTAATGTAGGAGATGGTGATTACGCAAAGAAATCCCGTTTCCTGGAAGCAGTTATCATGAGCTGTCAGGCAGTTATCGACTATGCACATCGCTATGCCGAGCTCGCAGAGCAGATGGCATATCAGTGTCAGGATCCGACCAGAAAACAGGAACTCCTTCAGATCGCATCCAATTGTACACGCGTACCGGCGAAGGGCGCCCGTAATTTCTATGAGGCGTGCCAGTCCTTCTGGTTTGTACAGCAGCTGATCCAGATGGAAAGCAGCGGACATTCTATTTCTCCGGGACGTTTTGACCAGTATATGTATCCATATTACAAGAGTGATATGGAAGCAGGCAATCTTACCAGAGAATTTGCCCAGGAACTGATGGACTGCATATGGGTAAAATTAAACGACCTGAATAAATGCCGTGATGCTGCATCTGCAGAAGGCTTTGCAGGCTACAGCCTTTTCCAGAACCTGATCGCAGGTGGTCAGAACAAGGATGGCGAGGATGTGACCAATGATCTCTCCTTTATGTGCATCCAGGCGTCTATGCATGTGCACCTTCCGGCACCGTCTCTTTCTGTAAGAGTATGGAACGGATCACCACATGAATTCCTGATCAAGGCTGCAGAGCTTACAAGAACAGGAATCGGACTTCCGGCTTATTACAATGATGAGGTTATCATTCCTGCACTGCAGAACCGCGGCCTTTCTCTTGCAGATGCCAGAGAATATAACATCATCGGCTGTGTAGAACCGCAGAAGGCAGGTAAGACAGAGGGCTGGCATGACGCTGCATTCTTTAACATGTGCCGTCCGCTGGAGATGGTTTTCTCTAATGGTATGGACAAAGGGGTACAGATTAGTGTCCAGACCGGCGATGTCACAGAGATGAAGAGCTTCGATGAGTTCTATGATGCATATAAGAAACAGATGGAATATTTCATTTCCCTGCTTGTAAATGCTGATAATGCCATTGATGTGGCACATGCGGAGAGATGTCCGCTTCCATTCCTTTCCTGTATGGTGGATGACTGCCTGAAACGAGGCAAATCCGTTCAGGAAGGCGGAGCTGTTTATAACTTTACAGGTCCTCAGGGATTTGGTATTGCAAACATGGCAGATTCTCTGTATGCGATCCGCAAGCTTGTATATGAAGAAAAGAAGATGACCATGGAAGAGCTGAAGGAGGCTCTGGCATGGAACTACGGCAAGGGTATCGATGCACAGTCTGCAGCAGATATCACCACCATCGTTATGCAGAAACTTCAGGAGAATGGCATCCGCGTAAATGAGCAGACCGCAACAGCTGTTATGACAGCAGCTCTCGGAACAGAGCCATCTCCGGAGAAGAAAGCAAGATTCGAAGAGATCCACAAGATGATCGAGGAGGTTCCGAAGTTTGGAAACGATATCCCGGATGTGGATTATTTTGCAAGAGATGTGGCTTATACTTACACCAAGCCGCTTCAGAAATATATGAACCCGAGAGGCGGACATTATCAGGCAGGACTTTATCCGGTATCTGCAAATGTTCCTCTTGGCGGACAGACCGGCGCTACACCGGATGGCCGTTATGCACATACACCGGTTGCAGATGGCGTTTCTCCGTCAGCAGGCAAGGATGTGAAAGGCCCGACAGCAGCAGCGACTTCCGTATCCCGTCTGGATCATTTTATCGTGTCCAATGGAACACTGTTCAACCAGAAATTCCATCCATCCGCACTTGCAGGAAGAGAAGGACTGGAGAAATTCGTAGCACTGATCCGCGGATACTTTGATCAGAAGGGTATGCATATGCAGTTTAACGTTGTTGACAGAGAAACACTTCTGGATGCACAGAAACATCCGGAGAAATACAAACATCTGGTTGTACGTGTTGCAGGCTACAGCGCATTGTTCACTACACTTTCCAGATCTCTGCAGGACGATATCATCAGACGTACTGAGCAGGGCTTCTAAAGGAGTAACGAATGGACTATTTGGATACAAAGGGCAGGATCTTTGATATTCAGAAATATTCAGTACACGATGGACCGGGTATCCGTACCATCGTGTTCCTGAAGGGCTGCGTTCTTCGCTGCCGCTGGTGCTGTAATCCGGAATCACAGGAATACCGGATCCAGAACATGAAGGTTCTGGGAGAAGATAAAGTGATCGGCCGCGACGTGACAGTTCGTGAGATGATCGAAGAGGTGGAAAAAGACCGTGCCTATTATTACCGTTCCGGAGGCGGGATCACCCTTTCCGGAGGGGAATGTATGTGCCAGGCGGACTTTTCCAGAGACCTTCTCCGCGCAGCAAAGGAGAGAGGAATCAACACAGCAGTGGAAAGCATGGCCTGTGCCCCATGGGAAAAGATCGAACAGGTACTTCCCTATCTGGATGTATATCTGATGGATATCAAGCATATGGATCAGGAAAAACATAAAGAATTCACAGGACGGGCCAACGGACTGATGCTGGAGAATGCAAGAAGGGTTGCGCTCTACGGAAAAACCAGATTGGTGATCCGCGTTCCGGTGATCCCCACATTTAATGATTCTGTGGAAGAGATCCAGGCGATCGCAAGATTTGCAGCATCCCTTCCGGGCGTAAACAAGATCCATCTTCTTCCGTACCACAGACTGGGGCAGGATAAATATGAAGGACTTGGCAGACCCTATTTAATGGAAGGAATCCTTCCGCCTACAGCAGAACATATGCAGATGTTAAAGAATGCAGTGCATGCGGTATGCAGCCTGGACTGCCAGATCGGCGGCTGAGAGATACAGGATTACAGAAAAAAGATCCTTTACAAACAGAAAATATAAAAAACAATAAAAACAACACAAAATACAACAAGAAACCAACATAAAACAACGGATTGTCCTTGACTTATTTTGTGGTATGGGGTAAAATGTTCTCAGAAACAAAATAGTGCAATCCAATGCTCAAGGAGGAAATTAAGCATGGTAAACGAGTTTGAAATCAAAAAACAGCTTTGTGACATCGGTAAGAGAATCTACAACCGTAACATGGTTGCAGCTAACGACGGAAACTTTTCTGTTAAAGTAGCTGAGAATGAATATCTTTGCACACCAACAGGTGTATCTAAAGGATTCATGACACCAGAGTTCATCTGTAAAGTAGATGGCAAGGGTAATGTAATCCAGGCTAACCCGGGATTCAAACCATCATCTGAGATCAAGATGCACATGAGAGTATATGAGAAGAGACCGGACGTAGGATCTGTTGTACATGCTCATCCGATCTATGCAACATCTTTCGCAATCGCAGGTATTCCGCTTACACAGCCGATCATGCCGGAGGCAGTTATCGCTCTTGGATGCGTTCCGATCGCTGAGTATGGTACACCTTCCACAATGGAGATTCCGGACAACCTTGAGAAATACCTTCCATACTTTGATGCAGTACTTCTTGAGAACCACGGAGCACTTACATGGAGCACAGACCTTAACGCTGCATACATGAAGATGGAGTCTGTAGAGTTCTACGCACAGCTTCTGTATCAGACCAAGCTCCTTGGCGGACCGAAGGAATTCGACAAAGAGAACATCGAGAAACTCTATGCGATCCGTCGTAAATTTGGTATGCCTGGTAAACATCCGGCAAGCCTCTGCCTGAACAAAGACGGCAAGAACTGCCACAACTGCGGTGGTGCATGCCACAGTGAGGACTACAAACAGTTCCCAGGATATCAGTATGATTTCGTTGGAAAAGACTGCGGAACAAGCGCTGCTGATCCTCAGGGTGAGGCTCCGGCTGCTGCAAACAACGATGCAGAACTCGTTGCTCAGATCACAAAACAGGTTATGGCTCAGCTTGGCCTGAAATAATTTTTTGACGGAATATTAAGGAGGACAATCTCATGCCAATAAGTGAGAATATGGTACAGGAAATTGTACAGGAAGTTATGGCAAAGATGCAGATTGCAGATGCTCCGGCCGGAAAACATGGCGTTTTCAAGGATATGAATGATGCTATCGAGGCAGCCAAAAAGGCTCAGCAGGTAGTTAAGACAATGTCTATGGACCAGAGAGAGAAGATCATCACCTGCATCCGCAAGAAGATCAAAGAGAATGCGGAAGTACTGGCACGTATGGGTGTTGAGGAAACTGGTATGGGTAATGTAGGAGATAAGATCCTCAAACATCACCTGGTAGCAGATAAGACTCCTGGTACCGAAGACATCACAACAACTGCATGGTCCGGAGACAGAGGACTGACTCTGATCGAGATGGGACCGTTTGGCGTGATCGGTGCGATCACACCATGTACAAACCCAAGTGAAACAGTTCTCTGCAACACAATGGGTATGCTGGCAGGAGGAAATACAGTAGTATTCAATCCGCATCCGGCAGCAGTGAAAACTTCTATTTATGCAATCAATCTTCTGAACGAGGCTTCCCTGGAATCAGGCGGCCCGGACAATATTGCTGTCACAGTTGAGAAACCAACTCTTGAGACAAGCAATATCATGATGAAACATAAAGATATCCATCTGATCGCAGCAACAGGAGGCCCTGGTGTTGTAACAGCGGTTCTTTCCTCCGGTAAGAGAGGCATCGGTGCAGGAGCAGGTAACCCGCCGGCACTGGTTGATGATACTGCTGATATCCGCAAGGCTGCACAGGATATCGTAAACGGATGTACCTTCGATAACAACCTTCCATGTATCGCAGAGAAGGAAGTTGTTGCAGTATCTTCCGTAGTTGATGAGTTAATGCACTACATGCTTACAGAGAATGACTGCTACCTTGCTTCCAAGGAAGAGCAGGACAAGCTTGTTGAGACTGTACTTGCAGGCGGCAAGCTGAACCGTAAATGTGTAGGACGTGATGCAAGAACACTTCTTTCCATGATCGGAGTTGACGCACCGGCTAACGTACGCTGCATCATCTTTGAGGGACCGAAGGAACATCCGCTCATCACAACAGAGCTTATGATGCCGATCCTCGGTATCGTAAGAGCTAAGGATTTTGACGATGCTGTAGAGCAGGCTGTATGGCTTGAGCATGGCAACCGTCATTCCGCACATATTCATTCCAAGAATATTGATAACATTACAAAATATGCGAAAGCAATCGATACCGCGATCCTTGTAAAGAACGGCCCGTCCTATTCCGCACTTGGATTCGGAGGAGAAGGTTTCTGTACATTTACCATCGCAAGCCGTACAGGTGAGGGACTTACAAGCGCAAGCACATTCACAAAGAGAAGACGCTGCGTAATGACAGACAGCCTTTGCATTCGTTGATCAGGAGGAACATAAATCATGGATATGAACAATGTAAATATCGAAGAAATCGTTAAACAGGTTCTCTCCGGCATGACAGGAAACGCTCCGGCAGCAGCTGCTGCACCAAGCGCTCCGGCTGCTCCGGCAGGAAACACAATTCCGAAAAAAGCAAGAGTAGCAATGATGACAGAGAAGAAACATTTTGAGCTTCAGGAGTATGATCTTCCGGAAGTTGGCGACGACGACATCCTTGTTAAAGTTGAGGGATGCGGTGTCTGTGGAACAGATGCTCATGAGTACAAAAATGACCCGTTCGGTCTTATCCCGGTAGTTCTCGGACATGAGGGAACCGGTGAGATCGTAAAAATGGGTAAAAACGTTAAAGTTGATACAGCTGGTAAACCGGTTAAAGTCGGCGACAAGATCGTTACATGTATGATCTTCAAAGATGATCCGGAAATCACAATGTTCGACCTTAACAAGAAGAACGTAGGCGGCGCTGACGTATACGGACTTCTTCCGGATGACGACGTTAAATTCAACGGCTGGTTCGCTGATTACATCTTCATCAGAGGCGGAAAATTCGGTTCCACATTCTTTAATGTAAGTGACCTGGATCTTGATTCCCGTATCCTCATCGAGCCATGTGCAGTACTTGTACATGCTGTAGAGAGAGCAAAAACAACAGGAATCCTGAAATTCAACAGCAGAGTTGTTGTTCAGGGGTGCGGACCGATCGGTCTTATCTGCATCGCAGTTCTCCATACAATGGGCGTTCATAATATCTGTGCAGTAGACGGAAATGAGAAACGTCTTGAGTTTGCCAAGAGAATGGGAGCAACTACAACTGTAAACTTTATGAACTTCAAGGGTGTTGAGGCACTTGCTGAGGCTGTGAAAGAGGCTCAGGGCGGACATCTTGCAGATTTCGCTTTCCAGTGTACTGGAAATCCTCATGCACACTCCAACATCTACAAATTTATCCGCAACGGCGGCGGTCTTTGCGAGCTTGGTTTCTTCATCAACGGTGGAGACGCTACCATCAACCCGCACTTCGACCTCTGCTCCAAAGAGATCAACCTTGTTGGTTCCTGGGTATACAACCTCAGAGACTATGCAACAACATTTGATTTCCTTAAGAGAGCAAAAGCAATCGGACTTCCAATGTCTGAGCTGATCACACACAAGTTCCCGCTTGAGGAGATCAACGAGGCACTTGAGACAAACCTGGCAATGACAGGTCTTAAGATCGCGATTGTTAATAAATAACCTTAACGGGAAAGGAGAAGCAACATGGCAGAAGCTGTAGGAATTCTTGAGGTCTTCGGACTTGCAACAGCCTTTGTGGCAGCTGACGCCGGGTGCAAGGCTGCAAATGTCCACCTGGAGGTATTCGATAAGAATAAACCGGCGAATGCGGACAGCCTGCCAGTACCGCTTCTTGTCTGCATCAAGTACCGCGGAAGCGTGTCAGATGTCACGGCAGCGGTAGAAGCCGGCATGAAAGTTGCAGAGAGCATGACAGGCGTGGTACAGCATTACATAATCCCCAACCCGGAACCAGGTACACAGAAAATGCTGAAAATCAGCGCCTTGGATAAAGATTAAGAGGATTCCGAAGTTCACTTTACAAAAGTGGCGGAATCATATATGATAAAATGTAACGAAGATAAGATTCAGGAGGATAGAATCATGGCACAGGAAGCATTAGGAATGGTTGAGACAAGAGGCCTCACAGCTGCAATCGAGGCAGCAGATGCAATGACAAAAGCAGCAGAGGTTGCACTTGTAGGAACAGAGAAGATCGGTTCCGGTCTTGTAACTGTTATGGTTCGTGGAGACGTAGGCGCTGTAAAAGCAGCAGTAGAGAGCGGAAGCGCAGCAGCATCCAGACTTGGAGAGCTCGTAGCTACACACGTAATCCCGAGACCTCATACAGACGTAGAGAAAATTCTTCCGAAGCTCTGATTTCAGGCTTTGAGAGGAACGGAAATTAATTAAGGAGTTCGCTCATGGGAAAATCATATGGATTTATAGAAATCACTGGTGTTGTAGCGGCGATCAATGCCCTGGACATCATGTGCAAAACGGCAGACGTTGAGCTGGCGTCATGGGAGCGTAAGCTGGGCGGACGACTGGTGACCCTGATCGTACAAGGCGATGTATCAGCAGTTACAGCAGCTGTCAATGCAGCAGTGGAGCAGGCAATCAAAAAACCTGCCAGCTATGCGGTAATTGCCAATCCTCACGAGGAAATCGTCAAACTGGTTGAGCTGAGTGCAAGCCGGTGGAAAAAGAAACAGCAGGAAAATCCGGAAGAAGCACTGGCAAGCAAAAACAGCAGCAAAAAATAAAGCTGCTGCACCAAAATAGTCAGAAGTAAAGAGAACAAATAAAGCATTTATAATCCACAAGGAGGATATGATCATGACACAGGAAGCATTAGGAATGGTTGAGACAAGAGGACTTACAGCAGCTATCGAGGCAGCTGACCAGATGTGTAAAGCAGCTAACGTTGCTCTGGTAGGAACAGAGAAGATCGGTTCCGGTCTTGTAACAGTTATGGTTCGTGGAGATGTAGGAGCAGTTAAATCTGCAGTAGAGAGCGGAAGCGCAGCAGCATCCAGACTTGGAGAGCTTGTAGCTACACACGTAATTCCGAGACCTCATACAGACGTAGAGAAAATCCTTCCGGTTCTTAAATAATCTAACTGATCAGTTCCAAGACGCACCGGCCTGAGGGCCATTAAGGCTTCCGGCCGGTGTGTTTTGAGTTAAGTTCAGTCATGAAACCGAAAGAAAGCAGGTGTACTCTTGGAAACGAATAATATTGAAATGATCACAAAAATGGTGATCGATGCGATCAACAAAAACGAAGACAAGGGCAATGGTTTCGTTGTTCCTATCGGAGTTTCCGCAAGACATATTCACCTGACACAGGAGCATGTGGAGGCGCTGTTCGGAGAAGGCTATCAGCTCACAAAGAAAAAGGATCTGATGGGCGGACAGTTTGCATCCAACGAAACAGTTACCATTGTGGGACTGAAGCTCCGTGCGATCGAGAATGTAAGGATCCTCGGACCTGTCCGCAGTAAATCACAGGTTGAGGTTTCCGCAACAGATGCGATCAAGCTGGGAATGAAGGTTCCGGTACGTATGTCCGGTGATCTTGCAGGAAGTGCACCGATCGCCATCGTCGGACCGAAAGGTGCCATTTATCTGAAAGAGGGATGTATTGTGGCTATGCGTCACATCCACATGGCTCCGAAGGATGCCCAGGCTGCGGGTGTACATGATGGTGATGTTGTTTCCGTTAAAGCTGACAATGAGCGTGGAACGATCTTTAATCAGGTTAAGATCCGTGTTGATGACAGCTTTACACTGGAAATGCATATTGATACAGATGAAGCAAATGCAGCAAGAATTGCCACAGGCAATACAGTTACCATAATCAAATAATATTCCTCCTTCGGGGATGCCGTTTCCGGCATCCCCAGCAGAGGATATAGAGAAAAACGGAGGCTCATATGATCGTAGGCAAAGTAGTTGGAAGTATTGTTTCCACACGAAAAAGTGAAAAACTGATAGGAAATAAATTCATGATCGTGGAGCCGGTGCATCATATGAAAGCCGAGCACAGCCAGATTGTTGCCATCGATATCATCGGTGCGGGAATCGGCGAATATGTATTGGTGGCACAAGGAAGCGCAGCAAGAATTGGCTGCGGCGTAGAAACAGCACCGGTAGATGCCGCAATCGTCGGAATCGTAGATGACGGTGCAGGATTGGAGTAACGCCATGGATATCAAAGAATTACAGAAAATTATGCAGGAGAATGGTGTTGTCGGAGCAGGTGGAGCAGGTTTCCCTACATACATGAAGCTGACAGACAAAGCGGATACCATTCTTATGAACTGTGCAGAGTGCGAACCATTACTGAAACTTCACAGACAGTTGTTGGAGAAGCACGCATACGAGATCATGAAAACATTCGATATGGTTGCGGAGACGGTAGGAGCTTCACAGGCCATTATCGGAATCAAAAAGTCTTATGTACAGACGATCAATGCTTTAAATCAGCATATTGAAGAATTCCCGAGGGTTAAGATCCATCTTCTGGATGAGGTTTATCCGATGGGTGATGAGGTTGTTCTTATTTATGAGGCAACCGGACGTGTGGTACGGCCCGGAGGACTGCCGATCGAGCAGGGAGTAGCCGTATTTAATGTAGAGACTCTCTACAATGTATACCGCGCGGTAGAAGAACATAAACCGGTCACATGTAAATATGTTTCCGTTGTTGCTGAGGTTGAGAACCCTGTTACAGTGAAGGTTCCGTTGGGATGTACACTGGAAGAGGTTGTTGCCCAGGCAGGCGGTACAACTGTAAAGGATCCTGTATATTTCGTTGGCGGCCCGATGATGGGACGTATCGGAAATGGTTCAGACCCGGTTACAAAAACAACGAATGCAATCCTGGTTCTTCCAAAGGACCATGTTATTGTCATGAAGAAGCAGCGGACTTCTTCTATAGATCTGAAGAGAGCAGCATCGATCTGCTGCCACTGCCATACATGTACAGATCTTTGCCCGAGACATAATCTGGGACACCCGATCGATCCGGCAATGTTCATGATGGCAGCATCTAATCAGGATTTCAGAAATGTAAATCCTTATATCAATTCTGCATTCTGCAGCTCCTGTGGTGTCTGCGAGATGTATGCGTGTCCGCAGAGCCTGGCTCCGAGAACACTGCTTGCAGATATGAAGGGCGGACTTCGTAAGGCAGGGATCAGACCACCTCAGGGTGTTCAGCCGAAGCCGGTTCAGGAGTCCAGAGAATACCGCAAGGTTCCTGAGGAGCGTCTGATGGCACGTCTGGGACTTACCAAATATGACAAGGATGCACCGCTTCAGGAAGAACTTGTAAACGTATCGAAGGTAAAGGTTCTCTTAAGCCAGCATATCGGTGCACCGGCACAGGCAATCGTAAATGTAGGCGATATGGTAACAGAAGGCCAGATGATCGCACAGCCTGCACAGGGATTAAGTGTCGGAATCCATGCAACCATCAGCGGTAAGGTTACAGAAGTGACAGACCGCCATGTTGTAATTGCAAGAAATTAGAAAGGACGTGCACAAAATGAGTAGAGCAATCGGAATGATTGAGTTTAAAACCACACCAGCTGGTATCACTGCAGCAGATGCCATGGTTAAGACATCTGAAGTAGAGATCGTGGAGGCGCAGACAGTATGTCCGGGAAAATATATTGCAATTATCACCGGAGATTTAAGCGCAGTAAAAGCTGCTGTAGACACAGCTGTAACAACATACGAGGACAAATGTATTGACAGTTTTGTACTGGGCAATCCACATGAGTCCATTTTCCCGGCAATCTACGGAACCACACAGGTCGAGGAGATCAGTGCCCTGGGAATTCTTGAGACCTATGATGCAGCATCTATCATCGAGGCGGCAGATCAGGCAGCTAAGACAGCTATCGTTGATCTGATCGAGCTTCGTATCGCCAAGGGTATGTGCGGTAAATCATACATGCTTCTTACCGGCGAGGTTTCTGCAGTAGAGGCTTCTATCGAAAGAGCAAAAGAGCTGGTAGCTGAAAAAGGAATGTACATGGATTCCTCAGTGATCGCTCATCCGGACAAGAGAATGATCGATACGATCCTTTAATATTGTCTTTATATCTGAGGGATATCCTTTTGAAGGGTATCCCTGCAATGACATCTGAAAAGGAGGCATCTTATGCTAGCATTAGAGAGAAGAAATCTGATTCTCGAGAAATTACAGGAAGAGAAAAGGGTTGTTGTAAGTGAACTAAGCCAGCTTTACAGTGTCTCAGAAGAAACCATCCGCCGTGATCTGGACAAGCTGGAAAAAGAGGGACTTGCCACAAAGAGTTATGGCGGTGCGGTGATCAACGAAGATGTCGGTATTGATTTACCATTTAATGTTCGTAAAAACCAGAATGTACAGGGAAAGCAGAAAATGGCGGAGATTGCTGCTTCCATGGTGAATGACGGAGATCACATTTTTCTGGATGCCAGCACAACGGCAGTTTTTGTGGCCAAGGCGCTGAAAGAAAAAGAACGTCTCACCGTTGTTACCAATTCTATGGAGATCCTTCTGGAGCTCTCGGATGTATCCGGCTGGAATATTATTTCCACCGGTGGAGTGATGAAGGAAGGGTATCTTGCATTTCTTGGTGCCAGAACCGAAGAAGTGATCCGTTCTTATTATGTGGACAAGGTGATCTTTTCCTGTAAGGCATTAAACGAGGATATGGGGATCATGGAATCCAAAGAAGCCTTTGGAACAACCAAAAAAGCCATGATCAATTCCGGAAAAATGCGTATTCTGGTGGTAGACAGCACAAAATTTGATCAGACTGCTTTTTCCGTGGCAGGACAGCTGCGGGATATCGAGACGGTCATCACAGACAAAAAACCGTCTGAAAAGTGGCTGAAGCATTTCAGCGCGCATAAGATCGAATGCATCTACCCGAAATAGGTTGGACATATATCGGAAAACGATTGTGTTCATGAGCATGCAGTGTATGCGGAATGCGGAGATCCGCTTTACTTTATCCGGCCACAGGCAGACAAAAGAGACCTGTGTTCCGGTATGACGAGAGGGAGCAGTTTCTATGAATACATTTGAAATGAAAACAGCCATCCATTTTGGAGCTGATGCCCTGGGAAGACTGAGAGATATTCCATACAAAAGAGTCCTTGTTATCACAGACCCGTTTGTTGTAAAAAGCGGAATGATCGATATGATCACAAAACCGCTTCAGGCAGGTGGAAAAGAATTTGATATTTTCTGTGATGTTGTTCCGGATGCACCGGTTGGAAAAATTGCCGAAGGAGTTAAGAAATTCCTTCAGTATCAGCCGGAAGCTATTGTTGCAGTAGGTGGTGGTTCTGCCATCGACTCTTCCAAGGCAATCCGTGAGTTTGCCCTGAAGATCAATAATTACGGAAAAGTCGGACTGGTTGCCATTCCTACAACAAGTGGTACCGGTTCCGAGGTTACTTCTTTTGCAGTTGTAAATGATACAGAAGCACATGTGAAGTATCCGCTGATCTCAGACAGCCTGACCGCTGATGAGGCAATTCTGGATGCGGAGCTTGTACGCAGTGTTCCGCCTGCGATTACAGCAGATACGGGTATGGATGTTCTGACTCATGCAATTGAGTCTTATGTCAGCATCAACCATAATGAGTTTACATCTGCACTTGCAGAGAAAGCAATCGAGATCTGTGGCGTATATCTTTATCGTGCATATGTTGACGGTAATGATATGCATGCAAGACAGAAGATGCATGTAGCGTCCTGTCTGGCAGGACTTTCCTTCAATGCAGCAGGTCTTGGAATTACTCACAGTATGGCTCATCAGCTGGGTGCTATTTTCCATATTCCTCACGGAAGAGCTAATGCGATGCTGTTGCCGCATATTGTTGAATATAATGCAAATATCAACAAACGCAGCAGAAGCCAGAAAGAATATCTTCCGGCAGTAAAGAGATATTCCAATATTGCACATCTTCTTGGACTGAGCAATTATAACGAAGTTATGAGCGTAAGATCTCTTGTAAACTGGATTCAGTTTATGCAGAAAGAGATGAATATCCCGCTTACCATCGAAGAGATGAAGACGATCACACCGGATGCTTATTTTGCGGCGGTTGATAAGATGGCGGATATGGCACTTGCGGATGCCTGCACAGCGGCAAATCCGCGTGTACCGAAGAAAGAGGATATTATTAAGATTTATACTAAACTTTGGTCTTTTTGATAAAAGATGAAAACCGCAAAGGGGCCGCAAAGCCGCGGCCCCTCTGCACACCCCTCGGGCTTTTTTTAGAGTGCTTGACTGTGACGGGCGGAAGGGTATTGACTTGTGCCTGTATGCTGCGGTTGTTCCGGGTTGAACGTTGTGCCGATGGGGCGCCGTGGGCGCCTTGAATGTGTGACGTTTTGGCGGAGGCTGGCGCGTTTGTGAACGCCGCGCCTAGTTTGCTGGGATGGTTGTGGTGTGTGTTACGTTTGCGTGGAATACGTGGGCGCGTTTGTGAACGCCGCGCTTGGTTTGCTGGGATGGTTGTGGTGTGTGTTACGTTTGCGTGGAATACGTGGGCGCGTTTGTGGACGCCGCGCCTGGTTTGCCGGGATGATTGTGGTATGCGTAGCATTTCGAGGATTGTAAAATTGGTCTGATATGGGTGGGATTATTTATCAGGAGTTGCTGGGAGGTTGAGCTGGGATGGAGGTTTATACCGGGTATGGTGATAAGGGGATGACGGATCTTTCCCATACGAAGAATGTTTCAAAGTCGGATGATCGGATTTGTCTGATGGGGTCAGTTGAGGAGCTGATGAGTCATATTGGGCTTGTGCGGGTTCTGGTTGATGATGTGGATGTTGTCCGGATGCTGGAGAAGATCTCGGAGACTTTGAAGAAGATCATAGATGGGGTTTCTGATCCTTATAATCGGGAGTTTAAGGTCAGTGAAGACCGGACGGAGCTTCTGGAGGAGGAGATTGGCCGGATGAAAGAGATTTTTTCCGGAGAGAGGCTTCCGATTCTTCCGGGGGATTCCCGAGTTGCGGCTGAGATCGATGTGACAAGAGCTGTGGCGCGGAGGGCTGAGAGAGAGCTTGCGCTGGTCAGTGTGAAGTTTGGATCGGATACCGGAGCCAAGAAATATATGAACCGATTGTCGGATTATTTTTATGTGTTGGCAAGGTATGTGGATGCAGCGAAGATTGAAGAGAAGAAGACAGATATTTCTGAAAGTGTTCAGGAATCTGTGAAAGCAGAAACTGCTGGGATTGTAGCTAATGTTGGGGCAGAGGCTGTAGGAACTGTTGGAAGTAGTGCGGATGTTGCAGCGAGTACATCGGCGGTGGATGTAAGAGCACAGGATTCGCAGATGGTGCGGAAAAGGGATGTACAGGCTTTTGATGTGCAGAATGGGACTGTGACGACAGCAGTGGGAGGAAATACGGCGATGGCACAGAATGACAGTATAGCAGCAAACACGGCGATGATCCAGGAAGTGCTGAAGCGTATGGGTATCCAGGGTCGTATCACATTGGATTCTGCCAAGAGGCTTATTGAGAAGATCGAGCAGGAAGCTTTGAGAAGAAACAAGCCTTCTGTAATTGCGGTATGCAGCCCGGATGGAAATCCGGTTGCGGTTCATGTGATGGATGGATCTTTTCTTGTAAGCTTTGATATGGCCGTAAAAAAGGCATATACATCTGTGGCAGTGAAGATGTCCACCATGGAGCTTTCCAGACTGACACAGCCGGGCCAGACATTTTATGGTCTTGGAAAAATGAGTGACAATATTGTGATATTCGGAGGCGGTGTACCCCTGAAGGTTGGAGACACCATCATCGGCGGTCTCGGTATCAGCGGTGGTACCGGCGAAGAGGATAACAGCCTTGCAGAGTATGGACTGCAGGTACTGAATGAGGTACTGTAGGATACAGGATAAAAACAAAACGTATAGACAGCTCAGAGAGAATAAATAAAAGGGACGTGTTGCAGTGATGATTTTTAAATCAATACTGCGGCACGTCCCTTTTGAATTATTTACTTCCAGCTAATCTTCAGGCATTTAACGGAAATATCACTTTTTTCCGGTGCCTGGACCATGTTCTGGATGAAATAGGTCTTTGTCATGGCTTTTCCGGGCTTCAGGTTCAGTGTCAGGTTCTTGGTCCAGTACATCTGGTCATAGATACCGGAACCTGTGATGATCTGTACTTTTGCGGTGGTGATGGTTTTCGCAGAAGTATTGGTGAATTTTAAGGTATAATAGGTCTTCATGTCATTGGGGCCATACTTGATACCGGCAACACGGATTTTCAGATTTTTGACGGTAGGTTTGGCGGCCGGTGCAGATACGGTAATAGTGATCTTACGATTGACACCGTTTAAGTTTGCGGTAACCGTGGCTGACCCTTTTTTCTTTGGGACAAGATAGTTTCCGGAAATGGCAAGTACGGAAGGCTTGCTGGATTTTGCATTTTTGATGGTCAGACTGGTACCGCCCTTCAGATTGATAAGGGAACGCATGCTGACCTTGGAGCCAACCTTGAGTGTAGTTTTGGAAGCGCGGAAGGTTGCTACGGTTTTTGAAGGCGAGGTTACTTTTCCGGTCAGCTTACAGGCTGTGGCCTTTGGATAGGATAAAGTGATCTTTGCGGATCCGGCTTTCATGCCCTTCAGGGTAACTGTGAAACGGCTGCGTTTTTTGGAATCCTGAGTGATGCTTTGTACCTTGAGAACAGAGCTGTTGGAAGAAGTAACCTTGAATTTTGATTTGCTGATGGTTTTTACGTAGGGATCAGAAATCTCGATACCGATGGAAGTGGTTTTTCCGGTCCGGATGCTCTGGTTCAGATAATTGTTGTTGGTGATAAAAATTTCAGGCACTGCCTGTTTGATGGTAACCTCATAGTCACAGTCTACCGGTACCGGACATTCTTTATTGCCGAAATCAAACTCCAGGTAGCCATCCTCCAGGTTATCATCGTAGGTGAAAAAAGTCTCCTTGTATGCCAGCGGTGTATAGTTTGAAGTGCTTAGCTTAACCACATTGATCCCATCGATGGAAAATGTGGTGCTTTTTGGGATGACTCCCTTGGGTGAATAAAAGCTTACACGAACTGTCACGGCATAGATCCGTTTTTGGCAGTTTGCATTTTTGATGTTGATCGGGAAATTAATGTCTGAAAATTCATCTTCGATCACACCGTCGGTATCACGGATGGTGGAAGAGGTTCCTTTGGTCACGACCCGGACTCTGGCGTGAGCATCCTGGGGAAGCAGGAGCACAATAAAGGAAAAAAGAATCAGGAAAAAAATTGCTTCGATGGTTTTTATTTTTCTTTTACACATAACAAACCCTCCTTTTTTTATGAGCATTCCGGCTGTTACTGAACAGAGGCCCGGGTACTCCATGAATTCATGGTCCTCTGCTGCGGAACAGTATAAACAGACTCTTTCTCTTATATCATTATAACAGGAAACCAGGGAGGAAGTGCTTTGTGATTTTTTTGTATCAATTGGCAATTTATCTGTAAATATGTTAAAATAAAATATTCGGAAAACAGCAGCGATTCGACAATGAAAAAGAGAAGCGTTACAGTTCCGGTGGGAACGTAACAGAAAGGATCATGTCGATTTATGACGAAACAGGAACTTTTAAAGACCCACTTCGGGTATGATACATTCAGAGAAGGGCAGGAAGCGGTGATCGACGCGCTTCTTGCAGGAAAAGATGTTCTGGCAGTGATGCCAACCGGCGCAGGAAAATCAATCTGCTATCAGGTACCGGCACTGATGATGAAGGGGATCACACTGGTAATATCACCGTTGATCTCCCTTATGAAGGATCAGGTGAGAAGCCTGAACCAGGTCGGCATCTCAGCAGCATACCTCAACAGCTCTCTGACGCAGGGGCAGTATTTCACAGCCTTGCGCTATGCAAAGGCAGGACGATATCCGATCATCTATGTAGCACCGGAGAGGCTTACCACAGAGGCGTTTTTGGATTTTGCGCTGAGCGCGGATATTTCCATGATCGCAGTGGATGAGTCACACTGTGTATCACAGTGGGGACAGGATTTTCGGCCAAGCTATCTGAAGATCGCAGAGTTTGTGGCACAGCTTCCAAAAAGACCGGTGATCGGTGCATTTACAGCTACAGCCACGAAGGAGGTCAGGGAGGATATTGCAAGACTTCTGGGGCTTCAGGATCCCTTTTGCACAACCACAGGATTTGACCGGGAAAACCTTTATTTTGCAGTGAAAACACCGAAAGATAAATATAAGGAAGTACACGATTACATACTGGAGCATCCGGACGACAGTGGGATCATCTACTGTCTCACCAGGAAGCTGGTGGAGGAGGTCTGCGGAAAGCTGATCCGTGACGGCATCACGGCCACCAGATATCATGCAGGACTTTCCGATGAGGAACGCCGGAACAATCAGGATGATTTTATTTATGACCGCTGTCGTGTGATGGTAGCCACCAATGCATTTGGAATGGGAATCGACAAGTCCGATGTGCGTTATGTCATTCATTATAATATGCCGAAGAACATGGAAGGCTATTATCAGGAAGCAGGCCGTGCGGGCCGTGACGGCGATCCTGCGGAATGTATCCTGCTTTACAGCGGAAAGGATGTGGTTACCAATCAGTATCTTATCGAGAGAGGACAGGATAACCAGGAAATGGAAGCGGCAGTCTGGCGCCTTGTCCGGGAGCGTGATCAGGAGAGGCTGAAGCAGATGACCTTTTACTGCTTTACCCATGATTGTCTGCGTGAGTACATCCTGAAATATTTTGGGGAATACGGAAAAAGCTACTGCGGAAACTGCCTGAACTGCCAGACCGAGTTTGAAGAGCAGGATGTGAGCCAGGAGGCCAGGGCAATGATCCGGTGCGTGGAAAGCAGTGGTCAGAGATACGGAGTGAACGTGATCCTGGATACTCTGCGCGGCGCATCTACGGCGAAGATCCGGCAGTATGAGATGGATGGAAATCCGGAATATGGAGTCTGTGCAAAGATTCCGGCACACCGGCTGCGGCAGATCTTTAATTATCTGGTACTGAAGGAATATCTTTATCTGACGAATGACGGATATACGATTGTGAAGCTGACCGCCGCTTCCAGGTCACTTCTGGAGGAGGCGCATATCCTCACAATGAAAATGTCAAAAGAGCTGGAGACGAAGAAAAAAGAGAAACGGAGCAGACTTCCGAAATCTGCAGTCGGGGAGCTGGGAGAACAGGATGAGCCCCTTTTTCAGAAGCTCCGTGCTCTTCGCCTGGAGATCGCCAGAGAGGAAAAAATCCCCCCTTATATGGTCTTTTCCGACAAAACCCTTATCCATATGTGCATTCTGAAGCCCGGAAACGAGGAGGAAATGCTGAATGTGACAGGAGTCGGCAGGCACAAGTACGAAAAATACGGAAAAAGGTTTATAGACGCGGTGAAAAATCTGTAGGAAAGAGACTTTTGCCGTCGGAAAATGAAGAGCGAAATGTTCTGAAATTTCTTGCATTTTAAAGAGGCATTTGTTAGAATAAGACAAGCAGGAAACATCCGGCGGCTATAGTGCGGCCGGATCGTTTTTAACTGTATCATATTTCTGCTGCACGTTCCGGTGCAGCGTACAGGCATTTCGCAAGCAGAGTTCTATGCAGCAGTGGAATCCCTTCGAGTAGATGGACCGACTGTGTGAGATATCCGTTGGTCAGAAGCAAGCAGTGAGGTGGATGATCGTATCCGCTTTCAATTAAGACATAATCTGGTGCTGGTCACTGCGTGAACAGAGATCAGGCTCCTTCACGATCTGCGTCGGCTTTTTCATGCAGAAAATCTGCCCTGCCGGCTTTTTTTCTCATACAGAAGAGTAGCATGTATTCATAAAGACATGAACATAGCCCGTCTGCAAAACGGGAATCCGTTCCGGCATGACTGTTCTCCGCCAGGCCGAAAAAGCTGTATTTACATAAAACAGCCCAATTCCTCAAAAAGCAGGATATCCGCAATATGTGCGAGATCCTGCTTTTTGTCATGTACTACTCTGGTATGTGCCATTAAGACGTGGAAAAATATTTCAGCGTCTTTTATATTTGCCGGGGGTGATCCCCTTGTACTTTTTGAAGGTACGGATAAAGTAGCTCAGATCATTAAAGCCATTCCGATAGGCAATCTCCGTGATGGAATCATCGGTGGTAGCCAGCTGGCAGCAGGCCTGCTCGATCCTCTGGCGGTTGAGGTAATCCATTGGTGTCTGATGCGTCATCTCGGAAAAGAACCGGCAGAAATATTTGGGAGACATGGAAACCGAAGCGGAAAGCTCCTGCAGGGTAATGGGGCTGGCATAGTTCTTTTCAATAAATTCCACGACCTGCTTCAGCTGGACAATGCGCTTGTAATCTCGTCTGGTTTTCCGCAGGCTTTCCAGGTAGTAATGATTACCAAAAACCAATCCGAAAAAGTGGTAAAATTGTCCAAACACAACCAGCTCATATCCTGGCTTTCTCTGCCAGAAAGAATCAAAAAGAGAGTTCACCGCTCTCTGGATGTCAGGCTGCTTTTCATTGAAATGGTGATAGATCAGAAGCTCCTGGTGGCTGATCTTCTGCATATATTCTGTGCAGACGGAATTAAATTTCAGAAACATGTTCATATCAAAAACAATGCACTGATAGATACAATCCTGAGGAATTCCGGAATGCAGAACTCCACTATTGACAAAAATCACATCTCCGGCTTTTGCTGTAAAACTTTTTTCGTCTAAAGTGACGGTGAGAGTGCCCTGTAATACACGCATGATTTCACATTCTACATGCCAGTGGTAGGACATGACATAGCGTGGATGGCTGCTGTCAATGTGGTGGAATTCAAAAGGAAATTCATAGGTACCTCGAAGTCTGTCCTCATTTCTTCCAAGATCGTGCAAAATACAACCCTTCTTTCTTAAATTTTATAGTTTTTTTAGGAACTCATATGAAAAAGTGAATATTGTACTGTTTTTTGCTATTATAACACAAGTAATTTAAAAGATGCAATCGTATAATAAAAGCATAGTTCGGACAGGAGTTGTTGGAACGTAAAAAAACAGTAAGTTATAATAGTGAATATAAATTTAGGAGGTAATTGTTACTATGGCAAAGAGCAGATTAGTAGGCAGCTATCCGGTTATCGGTATCAGACCAACCATCGACGGACGTAGAGGAGCCCTCGATGTAAGAGGATCTCTGGAAGATCAGACTATGAACATGGCCAAATCCGCAGCAAAGCTTTTCGAGGAGAACCTGAAATATTCAAATGGTGAGCCTGTAAAAGTTGTTATTGCTGATACCACCATCGGACGTGTTGGTGAGAGCGCTGCATGTGCGGATAAATTCCGTAAAGAGGGTGTAGATATCACTCTTACAGTTACACCATGCTGGTGCTACGGAGCTGAGACCATGGATATGGATCCACAGACCATCAAGGCTGTATGGGGATTCAACGGAACAGAGAGACCTGGTGCTGTATATCTGGCATCCGTTCTTGCTACACATGCACAGAAGGGTCTTCCGGCATTCGGTATCTACGGACATGACGTTCAGGAAGCTGACGACACATCCATTCCAGAAGACGTTAAAGAGAAACTGTTAAGATTCGGCCGTGCAGCAGTTGCAGCTGCATCCATGAGAGGTAAATCCTACCTGCAGATCGGTTCTGTAACAATGGGTATCGGCGGATCTATCATCGATTCTGATTTCATCGAGTCCTATCTCGGAATGAGAGTTGAGTCTGTTGATGAGGTAGAGATCATCCGTCGTATGACAGAGGGTATCTACGATCACGAAGAGTTTGAGAAAGCTCTCAAATGGGCAAAAGAGACCTGCAAGATTGGCTGGGACAAGAACCCGGAAGAGCTTCAGTTCTCACCAGAGAAGAAAGAGGAGCAGTTCGAGTTTGTTGTTAAGATGGCAGTTATCATCAAAGAGCTGATGAACGGCTGTGATAATCTTGCTCCGGAATTCTCCGAGGAAGCAATCGGACACAATGCTCTTGCAGCTGGATTCCAGGGCCAGAGACAGTGGACAGACTTCTATCCGAACGGTGACTTCGCAGAGGCTATGCTGAACACATCCTTCGACTGGAATGGCGCTCGTGAGCCGTACATCCTTGCTACAGAGAACGACGTTCTCAACGGACTTGGAATGCTGTTCATGAAACTTCTTACAGGACGTGCTCAGATCTTCGCTGATGTTCGTACATACTGGAGCCCGGAGGCAGTTAAGAAAGCTACAGGATATGACCTTGAGGGTGTTGCCAAAGAAGCTGGCGGATTCCTTCATCTGATCAACTCCGGTGCTGCTTGCCTGGATGCTAACGGACAGGCTAAAGAGGCTGACGGAACACCAGTTATGAAACAGTGGTGGGATGTTACAGAGGCAGACCAGAAAGCAATCATGGACAATACAGAGTGGTGTATGGCCGACAACGGATACTTCCGTGGAGGCGGATACTCCAGCCGTTATGAAACACGTGCTCAGATGCCTGCAACTATGATCCGTCTGAACCTTGTAAAAGGACTTGGACCGGTTCTTCAGATCGCAGAGGGATGGACAGTAGCCCTTCCGGAAGAGGTATCTGACAAGCTCTGGAAACGTACAGATTACACATGGCCATGTACATGGTTCGCTCCAAGATGCGATGGCAAAGAGGGACCGTTCAAAACAGCTTACGATGTAATGAACAACTGGGGTGCTAACCACGGTGCGATCTCCTACGGACACATCGGTGCAGACCTGATCACAATGTGCTCTATGCTGAGAATCCCGGTATCCATGCACAACGTTCCTGAGAAGGATATCTATCGTCCGGCAGCTTGGAACGCATTCGGTATGGAAAAAGAGGGTGCAGACTTCCGCGCTTGCAAGAACTATGGACCACTTTACAAATAAATCATATTGTTAAGATAACGGAATATCAAATCCTCCGGCATGCATGTGCCGGAGGATTTTTTTGTGCCATAGTATATGGATAGTTGGGAAATATACTGTTCGGATCTACGGAAAAAAGTTATAATAGAAAAAGATATATATGAATACGGGAGGTTACGTAGATGAAATATATACAGCTGAACAATACAGATCTGAACATCAGTCCTATCTGCCTCGGAACAGCAGGATTTGGAGATAAATCAGACCTGGAAAAAAGCTTTGAGATTCTGAATGCCTTTGTATGGGCAGGCGGAAATTTTATTGATACGGCAAATGTCTATTGCAAATGGCTAAAAGGACATGGAAACTGCAGTGAGAAGATCATAGGAAAATGGCTGAAAGAGAGTGGCATGCAGGGAAAAGTTATTGTGGCAACGAAGGGCGCGCACTATTCCTTTGAGGATCCGGGCCGCAGCAGAGTGAACAAAGAAGATATCCGCATGGACCTGGATGAGAGCTGCCGCACACTGGGAAAAGATGAGATGGATTTTTACTGGCTTCACAGAGATGATCCGGAGAAACAGGTAGAGGAAATCGTGGATATTCTGGAAGAATTGAAAAAAGAAGGCCGGATCCGTTATTATGGATTTTCCAATTACCGCACAGAGAGGCTGAAAGAAATTGCTCAGTGTCTGAGAGAACGAAATCTTTCAGGGATCACAGCAGTATCCAATCAGTGGAGTCTTGCAGGAATCAATCCCGGAGGAAATACAAATCCGGATCCTACACTTGTGGAGTTTTCCAGGGAAGAATATCAGTGGCACTGTGAGACAGGCGCTGCTTCCGTTCCGTTTTCTTCCACTGCAATGGGATTTTTTTCAAAACTTCAGAAAATGGGGCTTTCCTGTACAGATGCAGAGGTGGATGCATCCTGGATGCGGGAGAAGGAAACACAGATCACAGGTCTTTCAGAAAGTATGAAAAGATCCTACTGGAACGAGACAAACCTTCGTACCTATCAGAAGCTGTTAAAGCTGCAGAAAGAAACCGGCCACAGCCTGCAGGCCCTGTCTCTGGCATACTTTTTCCATCAGCCATTCCAGACTGTGCCTGTAACCGGTGTCAGCAATCCTTCACAGCTAAAAGATGTACTGGATGCCTGTGAGATCGATCTTGCACCGGAACTGTTCGGAGGCTGGGTAAGCGCAGGAGGTGATCGATGAAACTGATCCATTTATCAGATCTTCACCTGGGAAAACGTGTCAATGAGTTTTCCATGATCGAAGATCAGAAATATATTTTGAATGAAATCCTGAGGATCATTGATAAAGAAGCACCGGACGGGGTTCTTCTTGCGGGGGATCTTTATGACAGACCGGTTCCGTCTGCGGAAGCCGTGCAGCTTTTTGACCGGTTTCTTACGCAGTTGGCAGAAAGGAAGATTCCGGTGTATGCCATCAGCGGAAATCATGACAGTGCGGAAAGGATCGCTTTCGGTTCACAGATCATGAGTAGCAGTGGGATCTGCATGACCCCGGTATACGATGGAAAAACAGAAAAGTACTGTTTAACGGACAGCTATGGAGAAGTGTGGATCCATCTGCTTCCATTTGTGCGTCCGGCAACTGTGAGGCACGGGCTGGAAGGAGAAGAAGAGGTGGATGAGATCCGTACCTACCAGGAGGCCGTGCAGGCGGCAGTTGCACATATGGAGATTGATAAACGTCATCGCAATGTACTGATCGCCCATCAGTTTGTGGTCGGTGCAATGCGCTGCGATTCTGAAGAGATTTCCGTTGGAGGTATCGACCAGGTGGAGGCAGATGTGTTCCGAGATTTTGACTATGTGGCACTTGGCCATATCCACAGTCCTCAGAATGTGGGAAGCGAGCACATCCGCTACTGCGGAACTCCTTTGAAATATTCTTTTTCCGAGGCAGGACAGCAGAAATCCGTGACAGTTGTGGAGCTTCTGGAAAAAGGAAATCTCAGGATCAGGGAGATTCCGCTGAAGCCTCTTCGGGATATGCGAAAACTGAAAGGCACATACATGGAGATCACATCACTGTCCAGTTATCAGGACACAAACACAGAGGATTATGTGCAGATCACGCTGACAGATGAAGAAGATATCGTAGATGGAATGCAGAAGCTCCGTACTGTTTATCCGAATCTGATGAGGCTGGAATATGATAACCGACGCACAAGAGAAAACCAGGAGATCGCAGGTACAGAAACGGTGAAAAGGAAATCCGAGCTGGAATATTTTGAGGAATTTTTTGAACTGCAGAATAACCAGCCCATGAATGAAGAACAGCGGAAATATTCCGAAGATCTGATCCGTAAGATCCAGGAGGTGAGACAATGAGACCGGAAAAACTAACCATCAGTGCCTTCGGGCCCTATGCAGACAAAACAGAGATTGATTTTTCAAAGCTTGGAGAGGGCGGTCTCTACCTGATCACCGGTGACACCGGAGCGGGAAAAACTACGATCTTTGATGCGATCACCTTTGCGTTATATGGAAGAGCCAGTGGAGAGGTAAGGGAATCCGCCATGTTCCGGAGTAAGTATGCAAAAGATTCCACGGAGACTTTTGTGGAGCTTGTTTTTTCCTATCAGGGGAAAACCTATCACGTGCGCCGAAGTCCGGAATATATGGCTCCGAAAAAAAGAGGCACCGGACAGACTCTTAGGAAAGCTGAGGCACAGCTGATCTATCCGGATGACCGGCAGCCGGTGACAAAGGCAAAAGATGTTACTGTGGCAGTGGAACAGCTTCTGGGACTGAGTTACGATCAGTTCACACAGATCGCAATGATCGCCCAGGGAGACTTTCAGAAGCTGCTGTTGGCAGGAACTCTGCAGCGAGGGGAAATCTTCCGGCAGATTTTTCATACGGGCCTTTACCAGCAGCTCCAGATAAAGCTCCGGGATGCGGCTATTTCCAGATATAAAGAATATGATGAGATGCGCCGGAGTATCGCCCAGTATCTGGATGGTGTGAAGTTCCAGCCGGATGCAGGGATGGAAGAAGAGGAATTTTCAAGGCTTAAAAAAGCGAAATTCGAAGGAAAGCTGGAACGGAGTCTTGAGCTTCTGAAACTGTTTATTGACAGAGGAGAACTCCGGGAAAAGGAACTTCAGAAACAGGAAAAGGAATTGGAAGAGAAGCTTCGGACAATGGAAACCATGCTGAATCTTTCTGCACAGAAACGAAGCCTGGAAGAGAAACGAGCGCTTGCTCTGGAGCAGCTTGAAAAGATTCTTTCGGAACTTGCGAAGGCGTCAGAAGAGGCAGAAAAATATAAAGATGCAGATCAGAGATGTGAGGAACTTGGCCTTCTGATCCGGGAAAAACAGGAAAAGCTGAAAAAATACCAGGATCTGGAGCAACTGCAAGAAGAACGAAGAGAAATTGAAAGACAGCTGGGAAATTGTCAGACGCAAAAGGAAAAAATCATCCGGCAGGAAGAACAGCAGCAGAAAGAAATGGAGCAGCTGAAAACGGAACGGGAGCAGCTGGGAAATTCTGAGCTTGACCTGCAGAAAGCGCTCACAGAGAAAGAAAAACAGACGCGGAGAAAGAGAGAACTGAATGGACTTATTGCTGAGATCCGGAGATTCAGAGGCCTTTATGATGAAACCAAAGAGCAGCAGAAAAAGTATCAGTCTGCTTACAGAGATGCACAGCAGCAGAGGGAATATTATCAGCAGATATTCCACATTTTTCTGGATGCACAGGCAGGTCTTCTGGCCCGGGAGCTTAAGGATGAAATGCCCTGCCCTGTGTGCGGTTCCCTGAGCCATCCACATCCCAGAATGCTTTCAGAAGAACAGACAGTTGACCAGAAAACACTGGATAACGAGAAAAGCAGGCTGGATAAAATGGAGAAGGATTCTGTAGATCAAAGCCTGAAAGCCGGAAGCTTAAAGGAACAGAGCAATGCATCCTGGAGGCAGATCGTAGCCAGTGCAGAAGAGCTTCTGGAAGAGTTTCAGGAATTCCATAAGAAAAATAAAAACGGGAACGGACAGGCAGAGGATTTTCTGACTGTGTGGAAACAGCTGACTTCCATGGTAAACAGAGCGCAGGAACAGTGTGAGGATCTTCTGATGGAAAGTGAGAAAGAGATCAGGAAAGCCCAGGAAAATACAAAAAGAAAGAAAACAGTGGAAAATGCCATGGAGCGTCTTGAAAAAGAAAAAGAGGAGCTGCAGGAAAAAAAGAATTTCTTTGACAGAGAGCAGGCCGGCCTGAGTATGAAAGCATCCGAGAATCAGAAACAGCAGCAAAATGCGGCAGAGGAGATCCGACAGATCCGTCTGGAAACGGAAAAAGATAAGTCCTGTAAAGCGGACAGTACGAAATCGGAAGCCTTGAAAGCAGGAAAAGAAGATCTGGAAAAAGAAATCAGGGAAAAGCAGCAGGAATACGGGGAACTGAAGGAAAACAGCAAAAAAGTGAAAGAAACGCTGCAGAGATTTCAGTCAGAAAAAGAAAGGATAGCTTCCTCTATAGAGACTTTTGAAGCGCAGAAAAAAGAGATCGGAGAGATTCCGGAAGCGGAGATTAGAGAACAGCATGCACAGACTACTGCGAGGAAAGCAGATCTCACAGAAAAAAGAAAAGAGCTTTTTTCCGTTCAGAGTGGAAACCAGGATATTTTTCAGAAAGTGCAAAAGGGCCGGGAGGAAATGACAATAGCGGAAAAAGAATATGCATGGATCAGGAATCTTTCGGATACAGCCAATGGAAAACTGAACGGAAAGGCAAAGATCGAGCTGGAAACCTATATCCAGATGGCATATTTTGACCGGATCCTGCGAAGAGCCAATCTCCGTCTTATGACCATGAGTAGCGGTCAGTACGAACTGAAACGCCAGGAGCAGAGCAAAAATCAGAAAGAAAAAGCAGGTCTCGATCTGAATGTCATAGATCACTATAACGGAACAGAACGAAGTGTAAAGACATTGTCCGGTGGGGAATCCTTCCAGGCATCTCTGTCCCTTGCACTGGGCCTGTCTGATGAGATCCAGGCCTGCGCAGGGGGAATCCGGCTGGATTCCATGTTTGTAGATGAAGGATTCGGTTCTCTGGATGAGGAGTCTCTGGAGCAGGCATTAAAAGCGCTGAACAGCCTTGCAGATGGCAGACGCCTGGTAGGGATTATTTCCCATGTTTCCGAGCTGAAGGAACGAATTGACAATAAGATCATCGTTACCAAGCAATGTGGCGGAGAAGGTGTGGGAAGCAGTATCCGGATACAGTAACGCAGAAATAAAATAAGAATAAGATAAAAAAGCTCCGGCCGGGATGACATATATATGTATCGTTCTGGTCGGAGCTTCTTATATAGCTTTTTATTTATACAGAAGGTATGTTATCAGAGAATCAGTCTTTCTGATAATTTTTCTTCTGTTCCTTCTTGGCTTCGCAGGTAAGCTCAACACCAAGCTTACGGAAGCTGATCACATCCACATCGGAAAGCATTACGGAAGTATGAGCCTGGCATCCACGGAGATTCGGAATCTGTTCCAGGGCAAGGCGTGCGGCATCGCTGGTTGCGGCACTCATGGAAAGGGCAATCAGGATCTCATCAATGTGAAGACGTGGATTTTTGCTTCCAAGATATTTGGTCTTCAGCTGCTGGATCGGATGTATGGCATCCGGAGAGATCACATGAAGCTCGTGATCGATTCCTGCCAGCTCTTTCAGGGCATTGAGAAGAAGCGCAGCGGATGCGCCGAGAAGATCGGAGGTTTTTCCGCATACGATCTTTCCGTCAGGAAGTTCCAGAGCGGCGGCAGGGCCATTGGTTGCTTTTTCTTTTTCGAGGGCAGCCGGAACAACCTTACGGTCAGTGATCTCTGCATGAGCCTGCTGGAGAAGAAGCTCGATCTTACGTACCTCATTCTCTGTGCCGGAGCCGGAAACCAGAGCGTTCATGCTCTTATAATAACGGCGGATGATCTCCTGGCGGGAAGCCTCCTGGCATACTTCATCGTCAACGATGCAGTTACCTGCCATGTTGACACCCATATCTGTCGGAGATTTATAAGGGCAGCTGCCCATGATCTTCTCAAACATGGCCTGTACAACAGGGAAAACTTCTACGTCACGGTTGTAGTTGACGGTAGTTTTGCCGTAAGCCTCCAGATGGAACGGGTCGATCATGTTGACATCGTTCAGATCCGCAGTGGCAGCTTCGTAGGCAAGGTTTACCGGATGTTTCAGAGGAAGGTTCCAGATCGGGAAGGTCTCAAATTTTGCATAGCCGGCTTTTACTCCTCGTTTGTATTCGTGGTAAAGCTGGGAAAGGCAGGTTGCCATCTTTCCACTTCCTGGTCCCGGTGCTGTGATCACGACCAGAGGTCTGGTAGTTTCAATATAATCATTCTTTCCATAACCTTCGTCACTTACAATAAAGGAAGTGTTGCTTGGATAGCCGGGGATCAGGTAAAGCTTGTAGACACGGATTCCCAGTTTCTCCAGACGTTTTTTGAAGAGATCGGCACTTTCCTGGCCGGAGTACTGTGTGATGCATACGCTTCCCACATACAGGCCACGGCTTGAAAACTCATCCATAAGACGAAGAACGTCTTCATCATAGGTAATGCCAAGGTCGCCTCGTACTTTATTCTTGTCAATGTCATTGGCACTGATAACAATAACGATCTCCGCCTGATCAGAAAGCTGCATCAGCATGCGGAGCTTGCTGTCCGGTTCAAAACCCGGAAGAACACGGGATGCATGGTAGTCGTCAAACAGTTTGCCGCCGAATTCAAGATAAAGCTTGTTGCCGAACTGACCGATTCTTTCACGGATGTGTTCTGACTGCATTTTCAGATATTTGTCATTATCAAAACCTATTTTCATTTGTCTGATTTCCTCTCCTCTTTAATTTTCCAATTCACTGGGAACAGTATACTACAACTTTACGTTCACTGGCAATATCCAATGCGGTGTTTTTTCGATGGTATTTTTGTAATCTCGCAGTTGATTTATATGGTTTTTCTCTTTATAATAAAGAAATGACAAGAGGAGGAAAAAAATGAATAATCAACTGAATAATGATCAGGACGGGAAGCGACCTGACAACAAAGATCCCAGGCAGGGATCAGGTAAGAATCATCAGTCGATTCTGGCTTTTCTGATATGCCTCCTGGTCACACTGGTGTGCTTCGCGTTGTTTACCAATATGCTGAAGGATAACAGCAGTGAGATCTCCTATGATAAATTTATCGATATGGTGGATAAGGACCAGGTTAAGGAAGTAACGATCCAGTCCAGTACATTGACGATCGTACCCAAGAAAAAGAATTCCAAGTACGAGGATATGAGCTATTACACCACGAAGACCGAAGACAGTACAGCACTTACCAAGAGACTGGAAGGAAAGGGAATCAAGTTTGAGACCGATCCGCCGGATGTTTTTGGTGAATTTGTTGCAATGATCCTGAGCGTGGTTCTGCCGACACTGCTTCTGTTCGGACTTCTGATGTTCTCCATGCGCCGCATGAACAAAGGCGGCGGGATCATGGGCATGGGCGTAGGCAAGAGCAAAGCCAAGGCATATGTGCAGCAGGAAACGGGAGTTTCCTTTAAGGATGTGGCAGGTCAGGATGAAGCCAAGGAATCACTCCAGGAAGTTGTGGATTTTCTTCACAACCCCGGAAAATACACAGCCATCGGAGCCAAGCTGCCTAAGGGCGCACTTCTTGTAGGCCCTCCGGGAACCGGTAAGACATTACTTGCCAAGGCAGTTGCAGGTGAAGCACAGGTACCGTTCTTCTCTCTTTCCGGCTCGGAATTTGTGGAGATGTTTGTGGGCGTGGGTGCCTCACGTGTCCGTGATCTTTTCGAGGAAGCCAAGAAGAATGCTCCGTGTATCGTTTTTATCGATGAGATCGATGCCATTGGTAAAAGCCGTGATTCCCGCTATGGCGGCGGAAATGATGAGCGTGAGCAGACATTGAACCAGCTGCTTGCGGAGATGGATGGCTTTGATACATCCAAGGGACTTCTGATCCTTGCTGCGACAAACAGACCGGAGGTTCTTGATCCGGCTCTTCTCCGTCCGGGACGTTTTGACAGACGTGTGATCGTTGACAGACCGGATCTTAAAGGAAGGGTGGATATCCTGAAGGTACATGCCAAGAATGTGCTTCTGGATGACACCGTTGATTTTGAAGCTATTGCACTTGCAACTTCCGGTGCGGTAGGCTCTGATCTTGCCAATATGATCAATGAGGCTGCGATCCTTGCAGTCAAGAAGGGACGTAAAGCTGTATCACAGAAGGACCTGGAAGAATCCGTAGAGGTAGTTCTGGTGGGAAAAGAGAAGAAGGATCGTATCTTAAGCAAACAGGAACGCCGGATCGTATCCTACCATGAAGTCGGACACGCACTGGTAAATGCACTCCAGAAGGATGCGGAGCCTGTACAGAAGATCACCATCGTACCCCGTACCATGGGAGCACTGGGTTACGTTATGCAGGTACCTGAGGAAGAAAAATATCTCAACACCAAGAAAGAGCTGGAAGCTATGCTGGTAGGCTATCTTGGCGGACGTGCTGCAGAGGAGATCGTTTTTGACACAGTCACTACAGGTGCTGCCAATGATATTGAGCAGGCTACCAAGGTGGCCAGAGCCATGATCACACAGTATGGTATGTCTGAGAAGTTCGGACTGATGGGACTTGCCACACAGGAGAACCAGTATCTCAGCGGAAGAGCAGTTTTAAACTGTGGTGATGATACCGCAACAGAGATCGATCATGAGGTGATGAAGCTTCTCCACCATTCCTATGAGGAAGCCAAGAGGATCCTTGGAAGTCACAGAACAGAGATGGATAAGATCGCAGAATATCTGATCCGCAAGGAAACCATTACAGGTAAAGAGTTCATGAAGATCCTCCGTGCAGTTCAGCAGGGCCTGGATATCCCGGAGAATCTGGATGATCTGGTACTTTCCGAGGATGAAAAAGAAGTGTCCAATAAACAGGATATTGAAATGATCGCGGAAAATAACGAGGCTGCAAAAAGTACAGAATCGGTTCAGTTCAGACCGGAGATATCCGGACAGGAACTGACAGAGGATATGCAGGCACCGGAGAAAACAGAAGAATCTGCTCAGACAACAGATAGCGATCATGCAGAAACAGAAGAAAAGCCGGGATCACAGGCATAAAACAGATCATAAGAAAACCGGGAGAAATCCCGGTTTTCTTATTACTGTAATAGTAAAACAGGAGAATAAAGTATGTTCATAATCGAGGAAGAATTAAAGAAGCTTCCGGCAAAACCGGGAGTTTATATCATGCATGGCGAGAAAGACGAGATCATCTATGTGGGAAAAGCCATAAGCCTTAAGAATCGTGTGCGCCAGTATTTCCAGAGCAGTCGTAATAAAGGTGCCAAGATTGAACGGATGGTTACACATATTACCAGATTTGAGTACATTATTACGGATTCGGAGCTAGAAGCCCTTGTGCTGGAGTGTAATCTTATCAAGGAACATCGTCCAAAATATAATACCATGCTCAAAGATGACAAGAGCTATCCGTTTATTAAGGTGACAGTTCATGAGCCATACCCGAGAGTGCTTTTTGCCAGGAGAATGAAAAAGGACAAGGCAAGATATTTTGGTCCCTATACAAGCGGCGGAGCAGTAAAGGACGTGATCGAACTGGTGCGGAAGCTGTATCAGGTGCGCTCCTGCAACCGCAGTCTTCCGAGAGATACCGGAAAGGACCGGCCCTGTCTGTACTATCATATGAAACAGTGCAAGGCACCCTGCCAGGGGTATATCAGCCAGGAAGAATACCGGAAGAATATCAATAAGGTGATCAAATTTCTGAATGGAGATTTTCAGGACGCCATTAGTGAACTGATGGAAAAAATGCAGAAAGCTTCGGAGGAAATGCGCTACGAAGATGCTATGGAATACCGGGACCTGATCAGCAGTATCCGGAAGATCGGTGAACGGCAGAAAATCACCGGATACGGGCAGGAAGACAGGGACATCATTGCAGTAGCCATGGATGACAGTGAAGACCTCAGGGATCAGGATGCGGTTGTCCAGGTGTTTTTTATCCGTGATGGCAGGCTGATCGGCAGAGATCATTTTTATCTCCGTGTGGCAAAAGGCGATACAAAGGCGCAGGTCCTTTCAAGCTTTCTGAAACAGTTTTATGCGGGAACGCCATTTATTCCATCTGAGATCATGCTCCAGAGTGAGATCGAAGATGCAGATATCATCGAGGAGTGGTTGTCAGGAAGAAGAAAGCAGAAGGTACACATCCGGGTCCCGAAGAAGGGAACCAAGGAAAAGCTGGTAGAACTTGCCCTGGAAAATGCCCGTATGGTACTTGCCAAGGACAGAGAACGGATCAGGCGGGAGGAAGGACGAACTATTGGAGCTGTTCATGAGGTGGAAGAATGGCTGGGACTGAAAAACGTGGTGCGCATGGAAGCTTACGATATTTCCAATATCAGTGGCTTTGAGTCTGTGGGATCCATGGTGGTTTATGAAAAAGGCCGTCCCAAACGAAGTGATTACCGTAAGTTCAAGATCAAATGGGTACAGGGACCCAACGATTATGCCAGCATGGAAGAGGTTCTGACCCGAAGGTTCACTCATGAGAGTAACGGAGAATTTGACAGCTTTGCAAGGCTTCCGGATCTGATCCTGATGGATGGTGGAAGAGGGCAGGTAAATATCGCTCTGAAGGTGCTGAATGAGCTTGGGATAAGCATCCCGGTCTGCGGTATGGTCAAGGACGATCATCATCGGACGAGAGGCCTGTATTTCAACAATGTGGAGATTCCTATTGACACATCCGGCGAAGGCTTTCGCCTGATCACCAGGATCCAGGATGAAGCCCACCGGTTTGCCATTGAATACCATCGTTCTCTCAGGAGCAGGGAACAGGTCCATTCTATCCTGGATGATATCCCGGGGATCGGTGATACCAGAAGGAAAGCCCTTCTGCGTAAATTTAAATCTGTGGAAAATATCCGGGATGCATCGGAGGAAGAACTGGCACAGACAGAGAGCATGAATGCCAGAAGCGCCCGTCAGGTCTATGAATTTTTTCATAAATCCTGATGCTGCATTGCAGTTTCAGCAGTGATTGTGTATAATTGAAGATAAGGTGTCTCACGCCCCGGTAAAACGGCAGTGAGAATGCAAACTTTCAGCGAAAAGGAGACAAAAGTATGAAGGGTGTACAGTTGACAAAGATGGTACAGGAACTGGAGCTTAATAATCTGACTCCGGAGATCGACCTGTCAGGCATCGTGATCAAGACTGCAGAGATCAACAGACCTGCGCTTCAGCTTACCGGATATCTGGAGCATTTTGCCAATGAACGAGTTCAGATCATCGGATATGTAGAGTATACGTATCTGATGCAGCTTAATGAGGAGGAGAGACGTTTTAAATATGAACGTTTCATTTCCAGCAAGATCCCATGTGTTATTTTCAGTACCATGACTCGTCCGTCTCAGGACATGATCGATCTGGCTGTTAAATATAATGTTCCGACATTCGTGACAGAAAGAACAACTTCCAGTTTTATGGCAGAGATCATCCGTTGGCTGGGCGTGCAGCTTGCACCATGTATTTCTATTCATGGTGTGCTGGTTGATGTTTACGGCGAGGGAATCCTGATCACAGGTGAGAGCGGTATCGGTAAGAGTGAGGCAGCCCTGGAGCTGATCAAGAGAGGTCATCGTCTTGTCAGTGATGATGTTGTTGAGATCCGTAAGGTCAGTGACGTAACACTGGTGGGATCTGCGCCGGATATCACACGTCACTTTATCGAACTTCGTGGTATCGGTATCATCGATGTAAAAACACTGTTCGGTGTTGAGAGCGTTAAGGATACCCAGTCTATCGATCTCGTGATCAAGCTTGAGGAGTGGGACAGAGACAAGGAATACGATCGTCTTGGACTGCATGAGGAGTATACAGAGTACCTTGGAAATAAGGTAGTATGCCATTCTCTTCCGATCCGTCCGGGCCGTAACCTGGCGATCATCGTTGAGGCAGCGGCTGTCAATCACAGACAGAAGAAGATGGGATACAATGCGGCAGAGGCTCTGTACAAGCGTGTACAGGCAAATCTTGCGAAAAAAAGAGAAAATCCGGATGACGAAGAATAAGAGAGGGTAAGAAATGGGAACATATTGTTTTGGAATCGATGTAGGTGGAACAACTGTAAAATGCGGACTTTTCCGTACGGATGGTACTCTTGTTGAGAAATGGGAGATTCCAACCCGTAAAGAAAACAATGGAGATCAGATCCTTCCTGATGTGGCAGCAGCAGTAAATGCCAAGATGGAAGAAAAGGGTATCTCCAAAGAGGAGGTGGAAGGCGTCGGGATCGGTGTTCCGGGACCGGTAAACTCCAAAGGCGAAGTATCACGTGCAGTAAATCTCTTCTGGGGATATAAGAACGTTGTGGGAGAGATGGAAGAACTTACAGGTCTTCATGCGGAAGCTGGAAATGACGCCAATGTAGCGGCATTGGGAGAGGCATGGAAGGGTGCTGCAGCAGGCTCCTCCGATGTGATCATGGTCACACTTGGAACAGGTGTAGGCGGTGGTATCATTGTTGATGGAAAGATCGTGACCGGACATCACGGAGCTGGCGGTGAGATCGGACATGCCAATGTGGATCATCATGAAACAGAATCCTGCAACTGCGGAAACAGGGGCTGTCTGGAACAGTATGCTTCTGCGACCGGAATTGTCCGCATGGCAAAAAAAGAGCTTGCAGCTTCCGGTGAGAACAGTGTTCTCAGAGATGCCGAAGAGATTTCAGCAAAAGCAGTTCTGGACGCATTTAAGGAGAATGATCCGGTAGCTGTAGCAACCATGGAAAAGGTCGGAGAGCAGCTGGGTGGTGCTCTTGCCATTATTTGCTGTGTGACAGATCCGGAGACCATTGTTATCGGCGGAGGAGTTTCCAAGGCCGGACAGCCGCTTATTGACTGTATCCGGAAATATTACAGAGAGTATGCTTTTGAATCCTGCAAGGATACTCCTATCGTGATCGCGACACTTGGCAATGATGCAGGAATCTACGGTGCAGCCAAGATGGTACTTTAACCGAACCAGGGAAGTACCCTGCTTCAATTGCGAAAAGTAATAAGCGGTGGGTGGGACTTGCCTGAACTGATAAACTGCGAGACAGTAAGAAGTTATTAAAAGTAAAAAAAGTGGTTTCCATATTTCAGGAAACCACTTTTTTTATATGTTGTTTATGAAAGATACCTATAATGGAGATCATTCATAATATTCTACCGGATCTTCGCCGGTGTCATCGCCACCGGTATCATTGCTGTTATCATAGCTGCCGTCATCACCACCGGTGTTGTCGTCTGTTCCGGAATTGTCAGTATCATCACCGGTATTATCGGAACCGTCATCGGAATTGTCAGTATTGTCAGTGTCGGTGCTGTCAGTACTGTCCGGAGCTGCGCTTGGAATCGCTTCAGCTGCTGCATCGGTATCGGCGTCCGTATCTTCGTTATAATAATAGTCCTCTTCATCGTAATCGCTGCTGCCGTAGAAATGCTGATCACAGTATTCGGTGGGAAGACTGGAGATATCAAAATACTCTGTGATAGTCGGGCATCCGGATCTGGGAAGAAGACCGGTTTCTGCGCAGACACTGGCTTTTTCCACACTGGAAGGCATATCGAAATCTCTGTCCTCCAGGCCCTCGTGGATACGGGTCATAACCTTTTTCCAGAGATTTTTGTGGAAGTTACGGGCATCTTCCGGAATTTTTTCGTTGTTGTCATAGCCGGACCATACTGCACAGGTGTAGTACGGTGTGTAGCCTACGAACCACAGGTCATTGTAGTCCTCTGTAGTACCTGTTTTTCCGGCTACCGTCATATTGTCCAGCTGGCAGGCGGTACCGGTACCTTTTTTTACAACGTCTTCCATGGCGCTTGTAAGAAGATAAGCGGTACTATCTTTGATCACAGATCTGGAAACGGAGGAGTTCTCGATCAGAACATTTCCGTCATGATCAAGGATCTGTGTATAATAGATCGGTTTGATATAGTTCCCGCCATTAGCAATGGCTGCATATGCAGCACAAAGTTCCACGTTCTTGACACCTTTGGTGATACCGCCAAGAGCAGTAGCCAGGTTGGCGTCACTCCAGATATTTCCGTTGGCATCTTTATCTGCCTCAGTTCCGTGAGCTAGTGTGGTGAAACCGAAATCATCCAGATATTTAAGGCCGAGAGCCGGGGTAACCTGCTCCAGGCATTTAACAGCTACAACGTTGATGGAATTCTGGATCGCTTTGCGGATGGTGGTCTCGCCGCCGTAGCTTCTTGAGGCGTTGTTGACAGGAGATCCGTCCGGGTATTCGTAAGGCTCATCCATAAAGGTTGTAGCAAGGGTATCGCCTTTTTCGTTCAACGCCGGTGCATAGGTGGAAACGATCTTAAAGGTAGAACCAGGCTGTCTGGTCGTATCAGTGGCACGGTTCAGGGTCAGGCTGGCTGTTTTTTCGCCACGGCCTCCGATCAGGGCTTTTACGTAACCGGTATGCTGGTCAATGACAGTCATGGAAGACTGTGGCTGTGGTGCAAAGTTTACACGCTCAGATACTACGGTGCTTCCGTCTGCCAGGATGTTAGCCTTGTATTGATCCACATACTGCTGACCTTCTTCAGGAGAATCAAAGAGAAGATCAAATTCCGGATCCTGATCACGGAAATACAGCTGCAGCATTTCTTTGCTGTAGTTTGTCTGTTTTCCATCCGGGCTTTGTACAGTCAGTGCATAATCCAGTTCATACTGAACATTGGCCGGATAGTTATCAGGGTTTGCATATTCCTCATCAAGGATCTGCTGCATGTTGGAATCCAGGGTTGTCATGATCTTCAGACCACCGCTGTAAAGAAGATTGGTAGCCTGTGTCTTGGTATATCCTTTAATGTTCATCAGGTCGCTGATGACCTGATTGGTAACCTCATCTTCGAAATACGTGTAAACGGTACTTTCTTCTTCGGTGTTCTCAAGCTGTGCGGCCTGGATACGGGAATAAACGTCATCATTCAGTGCTGCATTATATTCATCCTGTGAGATGTAATTCTGATCCAGCATGTGATCCAGGACTTCCTTCCGTCTCTTGGAGTTTGCTTTTGGATTGGTGATCGGATTGAATTTGGTAGGGTTCTGCGTGATGCCGGCAAGGGTGGCACATTCAGAAAGATTCAGATCCCATACGTCTTTGTTAAAGTATTTTTTGGAAGCGGCCTGTACACCGTAGGAACCTGCACCCAGGTTAATGGTATTCAGGTAATTCTCAAGAATCACATTTTTGTCATATTTTTTTTCAATCTGTACAGCAAGGTACTGCTCCTGGAACTTACGTGTGAAACGTTCCAGCTGTGTGGATTCGTTGGTCCAGTCAGTGAAAACATTATTCTTCAGAAGCTGCTGTGTGATGGTACTGGCACCCTCGGAAAAGTTACCGGTGGTGATCGCCTTCATTCCGGCACGTGCGATACCGCGGACATCAATACCGTTATGTTCATAAAAACGCTCATCCTCAATGGCTACCACTGCATGCTGCAGACTGACCGGGATCTGGTCCAGGGAGACCGGAAGACGGTTGGATGTAGGGGCTGAAAGCTGTCGCATCTGTGTTCCCTGGTCATCATACAGGAAGGTTGCATATCCGAGAGGTGAAATATCCACATCGTTGACGTCAGGTGCTCCGGCGATCACGCCCCGGAAGGAGCCGATACCAAGGCAGACAACCATGACGCAGACTGCGATCAGAGCTGTAAATAAAACCCGGATAAACGAAACGTGTGCTCTTTTTTCCAGCATGGAAGTACGGGAGATCAGAGCATTCCGCTTCTTGGAAGTGGATCTTTTTCCGTAGTTCATAATATTCCTCCTTTATAATCCGTTTCATTATAACAAATATGAGATGTCAAATAAAGCCTTAAAAAAAATTTCACAATTCATGATATCTTATACATTGTGCAATGAAGATAATTATTATACAATAAAGAAAACTCTGCCTGAAACAGAGGGTTGGATATAGATAACGGAGGCGTAAACCATGCTGGAACATTATAAAACCATATACGAAGGCGGCGAAGGCGAACTTGTGGAAAAAAAATCCCGTTTCATCGCAACCGTCCGTCCTGTGGAAACAGAAGAAGAGGCCCTTGCCTTTATCGAAGAAATGAAAAAAAAATACTGGGATGCACGTCATAACTGCTATGTATATTCCGTAGGGATGAACCGGGAAGCCACCCGCTGCAGTGATGACGGAGAACCATCCGGAACAGCCGGAAGGCCTATGCTGGATGTGCTTCTGGGAGCCGGGATCTATAATGCGGCCATTGTGGTGACCAGATATTTTGGAGGTGTCCTTCTTGGGACAGGAGGGCTTGTGCGGGCATATTCCGGTGCAGTCCAGGCAGGACTGGCGGCAAGTACCGTCATTGAGAAGCATCATGGGATCTCTCTTCAAGTGACGACGGATTATACAGGGATCGGAAAGATCCAGTATATCGCAGGAGAAAGAAGTTTGCCGATCCTGGATTCCGAATATACCGACAAGGTTGTCCTGAAGCTTCTTGTGCCGGATGATCAGGTCGAAGAGGTGAAGAAGGCGATCACAGAAGGAACAAATGGAAGAGCCGGACTTGAGAAGGATGCAGAACTGTATTTTGCGAAAGTAAACGGAGAAGTGAAGACCTTCGAAAAGTAAAAGAAAAGAGAATGTCAGTATAAAAATACCCCGGGAAGAGGGCAGATGATCTGTGTTACAGTCTGCTCTTCGCGGGGCTTTTTTATTTCAGAAAATTATTCCTGTCAGCATTTCTCCGGTTCCGGATAATCCACACCAAAGGTATCAACAGTCATGGAGCTGATCTTCTGCTCGTCAAGAGGACGGTCACTGTAGTCCGTGTCTGTCTCTGCGATAGCATTTACAACATCCATACCCTCAATGATCTGACCGAATGCAGCATAGCTTCCGTCAAGATGCGGAGCAGCCTTGTGCATGATAAAGAACTGGCTTCCGGCAGAGTTCGGATTCATGGCTCTTGCCATGGAGAGAACACCTGGTGTATGCTTCAGGTCGTTTTTGAAACGGTTCTGGGAGAACTCACCCTTGATGCTGTATCCCGGGCCACCCATACCGGTTCCGTCCGGGCATCCGCCCTGGATCATAAAGCCGTTGATGACACGGTGGAAGATCAGGCCGTCATAAAAGCCTTTTTTTACAAGGCTGATGAAGTTATTTACTGTGTTCGGGGCAACTTCCGGATATAATTCCGCTTTCATTACATCGCCATTATCCATTGTGATGGTAACGATAGGATTTGCCATAGTTTTCGCACTCCTTTTCAAAAAGTATTGTATTTCGCTGTTCGCTCTATTATAATATGCAAAGAATAATTGTGCAAGAAAAAGGTGGAAAATATGGTCATAGAAACGCATGATCCTGAGGAAACATTCGAGGTCGGAAGGACGATCGGAATGAATGCGAAGCCGGGACAGATCTACACACTGACAGGCGATCTGGGAGTTGGAAAAACCGTGTTCACACAGGGAGTGGCAGCAGGTCTTGGAATTACAGAACCTGTAAACAGCCCTACATTTACCATTATCCAGGAATATGAAGACGGACGTCTGCCATTTTATCATTTTGATGTATATCGTATCGGGGACCTGGAAGAAATGGAAGAGATCGGATACGATGATTATTTTTTCGGGCAGGGAATCTGTCTGATTGAATGGGCGGAACTCATTGAGGAGATCCTGCCGGAAAAAAGGATTGAAGTTACCATTGAAAAAGATCTTGAGAAGGGCTTTGAATACAGAAAGATCACCATTGAGGAGAGAGGAGAAAAGACAGAATGAGAGTTTTGGCACTGGACAGTTCCGGAATCGTGGCATCCGTAGCCGTTGTGGAGGACGATACACTGGTAGCGGAATATACAGTTAATTATAAGAAAACACATTCCCAGACTCTTCTTCCCATGCTGGATGAGATCGTGAAGATGACAGAGCTGGATCTGAAGACGATTGACGCTATTGCGGTAGCCAAGGGACCGGGCTCTTTTACCGGACTCCGTATTGGCTCTGCCACAGCCAAGGGACTTGGACTTGCCCTTGACAAACCACTGGTCGGGATTCCGACTGTGGAGGCACTGGCCTATAATCTCTATGATGTAAACGGACTGATCTGTCCGATCATGGATGCCAGAAGAAAGCAGGTTTATACGGGAATCTATCGTTACGAGGATCACAGGCTCATGACGGTAAAGGATCAGATGGCAGTGGGAATTGAGGAGCTTCTTTCCATGCTGAATGAGATGGGAGAAGCCGTAACATTCCTCGGAGACGGAGTCCCGGTATTTAAAGATATCATCGCAGATAAGCTTACTGTACCGTTTTCTTTTGCACCGGCCCATCTTTCCAGACAGAGAGCAGGTGCTGTAGGTGCACTTGGTGTCCTTTATTATAAAGAAGGCAGAACCGAGACAGCGGCTGAGCACAAACCGGATTATCTCCGTGTTTCACAGGCTGAGCGGGAGCGTGCCCAGAAACTGAAAAAAGGATCAGAAGGGGAAAACGCATGATCTTAAGAGAAATGCTTGTGGATGATCTGGATCAGGTTATGGAGATCGAAGAGGAACTTTTTTCAGTCCCCTGGACAAAAGAGGGATTTCTGACATTTCTTATGAAAGAGAATGGGATGTTTCTTGTTGTGGAAGAAAAGGGCCGGATCCTGGGATATTGTGGTCTTCTTACGGTGCTGGATGAGGGGGATGTGACCAATGTGGCTGTCCGCAGAGATCGTCAGAGAGAGGGAATCGGAAATTTCCTTATGGAAAGTATGATCCGTCTGGCAGAAGAGCGTGGGATCACCATGATTCATCTGGAGGTCCGGGCAGGAAATGAGAATGCGATCCGGCTTTATGAACGTCAGGGCTTTGTGCGGGATGGCCTGCGAAAGGGATACTATACAGATCCCACAGAGGATGCTGTTCTTATGACACGCACCGCAGTTTCTGAATAGGCTTACCCGGGAGAGGTACTTGTCTGTACGGGATAAGTATGCTAAACTTTGCCACAGAACAGGAAAAGAGGAAAAATATGTTAGATGTTTGTTTACTTGGCTGCGGAGGAATGATGCCGCTGCCACGCAGATGGCTTACCGCGCTGATGACCCGTTATAACGGCAGCAGTCTGATGATCGATTGCGGGGAAGGCACTCAGGTGGCCATTAAAGAAAAGGGCTGGAGCTTCAAGCCTATTGATGTGATCTGTTTTACCCATTATCATGGGGATCATATCAGCGGACTTCCGGGACTCCTTTTGACTATGGGAAATGCAGACCGCACAGAACCGCTGACTCTGGTAGGCCCAAGAGGACTGGAACGTGTGGTAAGCGCACTTCGTGTGATCGCACCGGAGCTGCCCTTTGAAATTAAATTTATCGAGATCACGAAACCGGAGGAAGTTCTGGAACTGAATGGGTACCGGATCACTGCATTTCGGGTGAACCATAATGTTACCTGCTATGGCTATACCTTTGAGATCCTGCGCCAGGGAAAATTTTCTCCTGACAGTGCCAGGGAGCATGAGATCCCGCTGAAATTCTGGAATCCGCTGCAGAAGGGACAGACTGTGGAGGATGAAGGAAGGATCTACACACCGGATATGGTGCTTGGTCCGCCAAGAAAAGGGATCAAGCTTACCTATACCACAGATACCAGACCGACAGAGTCTATTTTACGTAATGCAAAAGGTTCCGATCTTTTTATCTGTGAGGGAATGTACGGTGAAGATGACAAGATCGAAAAGGCAAAAGGCTACAAACACATGACGTTTCGTGAAGCGGCCACTCTTGCCCGTGATGCGGAAGTGGGGGAAATGTGGCTGACCCATTACAGCCCTTCTCTGGTACGTCCGGATGATTACATGGATACAGTACGTGAGATCTTTCCGAAGGCATGGCCGGGAAAAGACGGGAAGAGTGTGGAACTGAATTTTGAAGAGGACTGAAAAAATGAAAGATACATTAATTCTTGGTATTGAGAGCTCCTGTGATGAAACGGCAGCTTCCGTTGTAAAAAATGGAAGGACTGTCTTATCAAACGTGATTTCCTCACAGATCGAGATCCATAAACTGTACGGAGGTGTTGTACCGGAGATCGCCTCCAGAAATCATATAGAAAGGATCAACCAGGTCATCCAGGAAGCGCTGGACGAGGCAAATGTCACTCTGGATGATATTGATGCTATCGGTGTAACCTATGGACCGGGGCTTGTCGGTGCACTTCTTGTAGGTGTGGCAGAAGCCAAGGCTATTGCCTATGCAAGAAACCTGCCACTGGTAGGCGTGCATCATATAGAAGGCCATGTTTCTGCCAATTATATTGAGCATCCGGATCTGGAACCGCCGTTTCTCTGTGCCATTGTATCCGGTGGACACACCCATCTTGTTATTGTGAAGGACTACGGCCAGTTTGAGATCCTGGGCCGAACCAGAGACGATGCGGCAGGTGAGGCATTTGATAAGGTTGCACGTGCCATTGGGCTGGGATATCCGGGAGGACCGAAGATCGATAAGCTGGCAAAGGAAGGAAATCCGGACGCTATCGAGTTTCCACGTGCAAAAATCGGTGAAAATCCATATGATTTCAGCTTCAGCGGCGTGAAGTCCGCAGTTCTTAATTATTTAAACGGGGCAAAAATGAAAGGTGAGGAAGTAAACCGTGCAGATATCGCGGCATCCTTCCAGAAGGCGGTTGTTGACGTACTGGTAGAGCATACCATGCAGGCAGCAGCTGATTTTGGCATGAAAAAGGTTGCCATTGCAGGAGGTGTTGCTTCCAACGGAGCACTTCGCACTGCTATGGAAAAAGCATGTACAGAACGTGGATACAAATTTTACCGTCCATCACCGATCTTCTGTACGGATAACGCAGCGATGATCGGTGTGGCAGCTTACTATGAATATATCAGGGGAACACGCCACAGCTGGGATCTGAATGCGGTTCCGAACCTGAAGCTTGGCGAAAGATAAAAGAATCCGGGGTAATTGATCATGGGAGAGTGCAGAAATACAGCTATTGTCCTGGCAGCAGGCCAGGGAAAGAGAATGCACAGCAAAATACAGAAGCAGTTTATGGAGCTTGACGGGATGCCGGTGCTCTGTTATTCTCTGCGCTGTTTTCAGGAAAGTCCGCTGATCAGGGATGTGATCCTGGTAACAGGGGAGGAGTATGTTTTCTGGTGCAAAGAAGAAATCGTGGAAAAATATGGTTTTACAAAGATTTCTGCTGTAGTATCCGGCGGAAAAGAACGGTACGATTCTGTTTATGAAGGACTTCGTGCGTGTAAAGACACAGAGTATGTGCTGATCCATGACGGTGCCAGACCATTTATTGATCATGGGATCATTGAAAGAGGACTTATGGCAGCAGCACAGACAGGTGCCAGTGTTACAGGCATGCCTTCCAAGGATACAGTTAAGATCGCAGATGAGGATGGGAATGTCAGTGAAACTCCGGATCGCAGCAGTGTATGGATCGTCCAGACTCCGCAGATCTTTCAGTACCCACTGATCTATGGCGCATATACCAGCATTCGGCAGAAGGAAATGACCGGAATTACAGATGATGCCATGGTTGCAGAACATGAGACCGGGGTGAAGATCCGCTTTTCAGAAGGTTCTTATCGCAATATCAAGATCACAACACCGGAAGATCTGGTGGTTGCGGAGGCATTTTTGAAGGAAAACAGAGAGTAGAATAGAGAGTAGAACAGAGAGTAGAACAGGGTGAAAATCCCGGTAAATATGGACATATAGCAGAAATTGAAGCTATATGTCCAATTTTTTGAAAAAAATATCAAATTTGTTATTGACAGGGGAGATATTTGATGATAGAATACAACATGCGCTGACAAAACAGCACAAAAAATGTTGAAAAACATTATATGGAGAGATATCGAAGTGGTCATAACGAGGCGGTCTTGAAAACCGTTTGTCCGCAAGGGCGCGTGGGTTCGAATCCCACTCTCTCCGTTTGTCAAATACAGAATAAAAACTTTTTAAAAAAGTTAAAAAAGTACTTGACAACATAAAAGATACGAGATATAATATCACCTGTCGCTGAGAACGGCAGAGATAAATATCGGAACTACTTAGTAAGTAGGGCAATTTGGAGAAGTACCCAAGCTGGCCGAAGGGGCTCCCCTGGAAAGGGAGTAGGTCGTTAACGCGGCGCGAGGGTTCAAATCCCTCCTTCTCCGTTTTAATTTTTTTGAAGACTAAATACTTCAAAAAAATTAAAAAAAAGTTCTTGACAAGCAGTTGAGAATGAGATAAAATGAACAAGCTGTCTGAGAGACAGACACAACAAACCTTGATAACTAAACAGTGAAACACATACGATTCTCGAAAATTTCTTTACATTTAAAGAACGGTTTAAACAAACCAAAAGCAGTAAAAACGAGAGATAGCCAAACGGTTGTCTTGAGTAAACGAATCAAACATTTTATCAGAGAGTTTGATCCTGGCTCAGGATGAACGCTGGCGGCGTGCTTAACACATGCAAGTCGAACGGGAAACCTTTTATTGAAGCTTCGGCAGATTTAGATTGTTTCTAGTGGCGGACGGGTGAGTAACGCGTGGGTAACCTGCCTTATACAGGGGGATAACAGTCAGAAATGACTGCTAATACCGCATAAGCGCACAGAGCTGCATGGCTCGGTGTGAAAAACTCCGGTGGTATAAGATGGACCCGCGTTGGATTAGCTAGTTGGTGAGGTAACGGCCCACCAAGGCGACGATCCATAGCCGGCCTGAGAGGGTGAACGGCCACATTGGGACTGAGACACGGCCCAGACTCCTACGGGAGGCAGCAGTGGGGAATATTGCACAATGGGGGAAACCCTGATGCAGCGACGCCGCGTGAAGGAAGAAGTATCTCGGTATGTAAACTTCTATCAGCAGGGAAGAAAATGACGGTACCTGACTAAGAAGCCCCGGCTAACTACGTGCCAGCAGCCGCGGTAATACGTAGGGGGCAAGCGTTATCCGGATTTACTGGGTGTAAAGGGAGCGTAGACGGATGGACAAGTCTGATGTGAAAGGCTGGGGCTCAACCCCGGGACTGCATTGGAAACTGCCCGTCTTGAGTGCCGGAGAGGTAAGCGGAATTCCTAGTGTAGCGGTGAAATGCGTAGATATTAGGAGGAACACCAGTGGCGAAGGCGGCTTACTGGACGGTAACTGACGTTGAGGCTCGAAAGCGTGGGGAGCAAACAGGATTAGA